>ERZ1027208.62-NODE-62-length-57137-cov-38.644634_pt1 | contig 57137 bp, 49 predicted proteins | sample MGYA00520867_ERZ1027208 | MGnify/ENA primary metagenome ERZ1027208 (study PRJEB33311, sample SAMEA4378413) | marine metagenome | biome: Marine biome; feature: Fjord; material: Water | collected 2014-07-20T08:00:00Z/2014-07-... | depth 75 m ... | reverse complement strand
TCTGGCCATCATGGGCCGTACTAGGGAGCGTGTCCATCTCATCAGCCAGCTTGATCGGGCCGTTTAATAAACAAGGCCAAGTCATAAAAAGGGGGGGGTTACAAGCCACTGGAAAATTAAAAAAGTATTTAGACTATATTCCAGGTTTCGTTAAAATAATTATTGCTGCTTCAGATTCAGTCGACCTTAACGTAAGAAATGATAATCTCTGTACTGATCCTAACTCAATGGCTTGGAAGGGTGAAGGTAACGTTGGGGGTACAATTAGTTTAGCTCTGCTTAATTATGATAAGGCCATCGGGCCTGGAGAAGCTATTAAAATTGATACTGATCTTCCAGGCTCGACTTTATTATTCGAAATTCTCTCTATAGATGCTCCTAGCATGTTTGTCGTACAAGGCGGCTGGGGAAATCTAACGGTTTCTGGAAAGGCTAAAATTGATGCTATTGGAGTGGTTAAGATAAAACAGAGTTTTTCATTAAATATCTTTGAAGCTACTCCGATAACAACCTGCGTGGCACTATCGAATATACTCAATTAATAATACACGGCTAATAAGCTTCAACGTTATTACCTTTTCCTAGGCGGTGCTGACGCAGGAAGCCCAGCAAACAAAGCGCTAATTCAGCTAGCACGGGTTTGCCATAGACAATAACAAGGGTTATTAATGATAAACTCAACGGTCACCGTCAACAATGCGACTGACTCGGACTAGAAGAAATGGACGGATCCAAATGAAACTACTCCTTTGCTTAATCATTCTTTTTAGCCAAGCTGTTTATGCAAGAAATACCGACATATTGCTGCTTAAAACATACAACGGTTCACAGAATGTAATAGGTTGGTTGATGAGCGAAAAGCTCGATGGCATGCGTGCCATTTGGGATGGGGAAACGCTGAAAAGCAGACGAGGGTCGCTCATTTTTGCTCCTAAATGGTTCTTAGAAGCGTTACCGCCTTTTGCCTTAGATGGCGAACTGTGGACGCATCGAGGTGACTTTGAAAACATCGTTTCGATTGTGCGGCAACAAACACCCGATCAGCGCTGGCGAGAGATCCGTTATCATATATTTGAACTGCCGCATCAACAAGGTGGCTTATTAAGTCGCCTTGCTGTTTTACAGGATTATTTAAAAAGCTATCCCAGCGGGTTCATTCATGTTGTTCCGCAAATCACCATTCAATCAGCCACACATTTGAATTCCCAATTAGAAAACGTTACTGCCATTGGGGGGGAAGGCTTAGTCGTCCGCAACCCCAGTGTTCTATATCTTACCGGGCGTTCAAGCCAGTCGCTCAAGGTCAAGCAATACCAAGACACTGAATGTACCGTTATTGCCTATAAAGCAGGGAAGGGGAAATACGCCGGAAAAACGGGCTCATTGCATTGCCAGCTGGCGTCTGGGCTAACGTTTTATGTCGGCTCAGGGCTATCCGATCAACAGCGTCAATCGCCACCTGAAATAGGCAGCACCATTACGTTTAAATACTATGGCTTAACCAGCAATAATATCCCGCGTTTCCCGGTATTCTTAAGGGTTAGGCAGCCGTAAATAGTAGCTTTCTACAGGCATTATTAAGACTGACTAAGTTTCAATATCAGTAAATGATGTCATCAAAAGTAATACCTTGGGCAAGGCAAAAGGCTTGCTTAGGCACTAAAGCACTTCGAAGGGCGTATGAAGCAGAAAACAAGCTGCTTCTTTATTATTAACTCAACAATCTTGATGTGGCGATGAAAGCACTGCAATGTAAACAGTGAAGCAGCGAAAGTTAGTGCATGCACAGAACCTAGTAAACAAAGCACTATGCTCCCAATACGGTGACAGCAAGAAATGTTGGATTTTGAAAATGACGCCCAATCCTGCTGAATAGATTTAAGATTTTCTCTATGGATAACCCAAATAAATTAAAGTTATACGTTAAACTAGCCTTCAAAGTAAATAATACAAAGGATTGGTAAGAAGATGCAAGGCCAAGGGAAAATACGGCAATACGATTCAAAAATTAATGCCATTGCCAAATTAGTTGATAGCGTAATTATATTTTTAACGCTACTGGCGTGTATCGATTTATTTGCAAGTGAATGGCTGGCGCTGCACTTGCCAATGGTGCTGATTTCAATTGTTTTATTTAATTTTTTTGCAGAATCAAAAGACGCATATCGATCTTGGCGTGGCCTTGCCCTAAAAGATGAAGTGTATGCAATTTTGTTTTCGTGGTTCTCGAGTATTCTAGTGCTGATAGTATTGGATATGCTTATCTTCCAGACAGCCCTATATCAGCACCCATTTATTATTACTTGGATTATCTTGACTCCTGCTCAGCTTTTTTCATGGCATGCTATTGTTAAAATGAGCTTAGGGTTTGCACGGAGTAAAGGTTTTAACACTCGGAAAGTGGCTATTGTTGGGGCGACACCATTGGCAGAAAGGCTACGGCTAACATTTAATGACATGGCGTGGAGTGGGTTTAACTTTGTTGGCTATTATGATGATAGAGGCGATAACACCAATGTTAACAATGAACGCCGCTTAGGTAAGGATAAGGCAGTGGTTGTTGGAGGTACCCAGCAACTTATAAAAGACTGCCAGGCAGGGAAAATAGATGTTGTTTATATCACATTAGCAATGGCAGCAGAAAAACGTATACAGCACATAACCGAACAGTTAGCCGACAGCACCGTATCGGTATACCTAGTGCCTGATTTATTCACCTTTAACTTGCTTAACTCACGCTGGGTAGACTACCAAGGTATTACCGCCATCAGTATCTACGAAACCGCCTTTGCCGGTTTAGATAGTACGTTAAAGCGAATGGAAGATGTTGTGCTAAGTGCTATTATTTTATTGTTAATATCATTGCCCATGCTACTGATAGCCACGCTTATTAAAGTCACCTCGCCTGGCCCCGTATTTTTTAAACAAAAACGCTACGGCATTGATGGTAACCACATAAAAGTGTGGAAGTTCCGTTCCATGACAGTGGCTGATAATGGCTCGCATATTAAACAAGCCACCAAAGGCGATGCCAGAATAACTCCTTTGGGTGCAATCTTAAGAAAAACATCGTTAGATGAGTTACCCCAGTTTTTTAATACCTTTGGGGGCAGCATGTCCATTGTAGGGCCAAGACCCCATGCGGTTGCACACAACGAAGAATATAGGGGTAAAATACAAGGCTATATGCTTAGGCATAAAGTTAAACCTGGGATAACCGGTTTAGCGCAAATTAACGGTTTTAGGGGTGAAACAGACACACTGGATAAAATGGAAGGGCGTATTCATTACGACTTAAACTATATTCAAACTTGGTCGATTGCTTTGGATTTAAAAATTATACTCTTAACTATTTTTAAAGGCTTTAGACACAAAAATGCATATTAACGCAGTATTACATAACAGACTTTTTAAGCCGATAAGCTTTTAAAGGAAATGCTCAGAGGCTTTATAGTGGTCAGTAACAGCTGGTTTTTAAATAATTAATAAACAAAAGGCTGGTTAATGCCTGTATAATTTTTTATATTCTTTTTAAAGGAGCGTTTTAATAAACGTATTTTTTATTAGAATGTTAGTACTAAAGTACAATAGACAGCATTTATGTTATCGCTTACTTTAGTCATACCTACGTGGGGCATTGACGTGTTTTACCTAGTAAATCGGCCGCTTTAAATTAGAAGCGGTTTTTTATGCCAAACCTAGTGTGAACCAGGGACGGAAAGTCACAGATCTTTAATGCCGTAACAAGGCTAAAGACGGCTGGGCTACATTACTTAAAATTTAAGGAAAAATATGAAAAAAGTAATGTTTTTATTAGTGGTTTTTTTATTTTCAGTGTCGGCAACGGCGGCAACAGTTAGCCTGGCTAATGTAAGTTACACTGGTGATGGTTCGGTTGTAGATGCTAGTGGACCTGGAGGGGCGTCAGCAACGCATTCGGGTATTCAGGGTGATTTTAGTGATGTCTGGAAGGTCACCTCAACCCCAGCGTCGAATCAAATATTAAATATAGCGACAAGTACGCCTACGTTTGGTAATTTTGATGCTTTTTACAGCCTTGATAATGGATCTAGTTGGTTTGACTTCAGTGGTGAATCAATTGTTCCAGGTATCAATGAGAGTGAGTTTCATACGCTTACTGGTAATTTGATTTCATACCTAATCAAGGTTGTTGGGAGCGGTATTAGTGTGGGTTCAAGCTCATATGCATTGGCAGTTCAGGATACAACGCTTCCTCCTGTGCCAGTGCCTGCTGCAATTTTCTTATTCGTACCTGCGCTATTAGGCTTTCTTAGTTTGCGTCGTAAATCAGCAGTATAAAATTATTGACAATAAGTTTATGAATTTTTGACATTAAAAAGGGAGCGTTGCTCCCTTTTTAATGTCAATTGATAAGCTAATTTTAACTATGTAAGTGGGGCTCAAAATGAAGCGATTAGGTTACAGTATAGTTATATTATCTGTATTAATGTTCAGTCATACGGTATTAGCGAAAGAAAGGTATTTAGTCAATGCCGGTGATATTTTAGACATATCTGTGTGGAATGAAGAGTCGCTACAAAAGACCGTTGTAGTGCTGCCAGATGGGATGATTTCTTTCCCGCTAGCAGGCGAACTAGCGGCAGAAGGAAAAAGTGTCACTGAGTTACAAAATGCACTTAAAAAAAACCTGGCTGAATTCTTAGCGGACCCCTTGGTAACCGTATTAGTAGCAAATGTTAGTGGTAACACCGTGCATATAATGGGTAAGGTGTCTAACCCTGGTAGTTTTATAATGAGCCAGCCATTAAATGTTATGCAGGCATTAAGCTTGGCCGGTGGTTTATCCCCCTATGCCAAAGAAAATAACATTATAATTTTGCGCGCCCATGGCGATAAGCAAAAGGTTATGCCGGTTCGTTATACCGACATTAAAGATGGCGATGACCTGTCAACTAACATCAAGCTTGAAAGCGGCGATGTGATCGTTATTCCTTAAAAAGAATTCATGTATAAACCCACGTTTTTTGCACTGCTATACTTATTCGCAGCGTCCAATATTTATGCGGCAGAATGGACACTGTCGGGCAGTGCTAACCCGTCGCTAGCATATGATGATAATATTCTTATGCGCGATGGAGATGTAATAGGGGATTATCACGCTACAATGACCCCAACATTGCAGGTGGCACACAGGTTGGAGAATGCTGAAACATCGCTAAGTGCGGGATACGCAATGGATCGTTATGAAGCATCGCGCCAGCTTAATACCAATAATCCATTTTGGCATTTCAACACCACATACCAATCAGCAAGAAGCGAGTGGGGCTTAGGCTTGAATTATACGGAAAGCACCAGTAGAGATGATGCAGCAGACGATACCGGGGATTTTGAAACAAACTCAATCGTAATAACCGAAAGCGTCTCGCCGTCCTACCGTTATCAATTAACAGAGCGTGATGTTATTTCGATTAATGGCAGCTATTCTACAAAAGAATACTCAACAACCGATTACAGCAATAGCCGGAGCCGATCATTATCAAGCAATTGGCAGCACCAATTTACCGAACGTTTTAATGGCGGCATTAGCCTGTTGGCCAGCAATAATAAGTCCACAGGTATAGCAAACACAACAGATGATGATGCGTACAACTTATCGTTAACAACAAAATACAACGTGTCTGAAATTTGGGCCATCAATGGTAGTGCCGGTTATAGACTATTAGATAGCCAGCAAACAAGCCCGTTTGGTGCCACGGTTGAAAGCAAAGATACAGGTACATCATTAGACTTGAACATTGCTTACAAAGGCGATGTAACTACGGCAAGTTTTAGTCTCTCTCGCTCAATAGATCCCTCAAGTACGGGTGATGTGAATGAACAAGATAAAATTAGCCTAAGCTGGTCTAGAAACTTCACTGAAACACTAGCAGCCAGCATTAACGGAAGCGTTCAAACAACATCATCAGTGTCCGACAACAGTAGCGATAAACGAGACAACATCAATGTATCGCCATCCATTAATTGGGTGTTTTCTCCTGATGCAAGCGTATCCTTATCGTATACTTACCGTCAACAAAAAGAATCTGAAGCGGGTACAAATGCAAGTAGTCAAGCCGTTATGCTGACAATAAATTACGACTGGGATGGTTTCCGGGCCTCTCGCTAACAAACAGAGTAAAAAATGGAAGAAAACGTTAAAGGAATAAGCGATTATTTAGACATTCTTAATCGACATAAAAAGCTGGTAATTTACCCAGCGGTGTTGCTCATGCTACTATCAGCAGCTGTTGCCCTTTTATTACCAGCTACGTATAAATCAAGTGGTTTAATACTGATTGAGTCACAAGAAATCCCTAATGACTTGGTGCGTTCAACCGTTACCAGTTATGCTGATCAGCGTATTGCTGTTATTAAACAAAAGCTAATGACCACAGCTAAGGTCATGGACATTGTTAAGAAGTTTAACCTGTATCCCAACGAGCTTAAACACTCACCGCCATCAGCCATTGTTGCATTGTTTCGTGAAAATATGATCATTAGTATGGTTGAAGCCAGCGTGACAGATCCACGCAGTGGCCGATCTAAAAAGGCCAATATTGCCTTCAATGTGTCATTTATTGATAAAAATCCGTTGGTGGCACAACAAGTTGCCAATGAACTAACCACTGAGTTCCTAACAGAAAATGTTAAAACCCGTACTGCCCGTGCAGATGAAACGAGGGGGTTTTTAAAAGAAGAGGGTGATAAATTTCAACGTAAAATACGATTGCTTGAAAAAAAGTTAGCAGAATTTAAGCAAGAGTTTAACGACAGTTTGCCAGAGCTGTTGCCATACAACTTATCAATGGTTGAAAAGCTTCAAGATGAATTAGTAGAAGGTCAAAACCAGATCATGATCTTAAAAGATCAAATTATGACCATGAGCATAGAGTTAGCTAACCTTGATGCATTATTACCTGCACTTGGAGTGAAACAGCCGGCCACTGCCAGCCAGCAACTGGCTCAAGCAAAAGGGGAGTATGCAGCAGTACAAGGGAAGTATTCTAAAAACCACCCCGATGTTAAGCGGCTAGAAAGACAAATAGAAAGCCTTGAAAGTGAGCTAATAGCTGATCAGCAAACCAGTGATAAGCAGCCAGAAGCCCAATATAAAAGCCCATTATTCTTAAAGATAAACTCAAAAATAGACTCTTCTGAACGGGAAATAAAAAGAATATTTGCACGCAAAAAAGAAATTAATGAAAAGTTAGCGCTTTTTGAAAAGCGCGTTGCAGAAACCCATCAGGTTAAGCGCGCCTATGATGACTTAATACGCGACTATGATAACAACCTAGCGAAATATAAAGAGTTAAGAGCAAAAGAAATACAAGCTGAATTGGCGCAAAATTTGGAATCAGAAAATAAAGGTGAAAGCTTTACCCTTATCGAACCTCCGTTAGTACCCAATAAACCAGAAAAACCGAACCGCCCGAAAATATTTATTATGGGGGCGGTTGTATCAATAGGCTTCGGCATTGGGTTAGCACTATTGTTTGAAATGTTAGTCGGCGGTGTACGTGGCTATAACGAAATAAGCCGTGTTGTGGGCTCCTCACCCATAGTGGTTATTCCAATGCTAACAGTGAAAGGTGAAAAAATTCAAAATTCCACCAGTCGATACACCAAACTGTATTGGGCCATTGGTGTGGCGGTATTGTTCGTCATAGGGTTTCATTACTTAATTATGGACCTTGAAATAGTCTGGTTTAAGCTGCTGCGTAAAATCAGCCTGTTGTAATTGATCGATAACTTAAAAAGATATAACAATGGATAGAATACAAAAAGCACTGGACAAGGCAAAAGCGCAACAGCAAGGCAAACGTAATGAGCCACAGCCGGAAGAAGTAAAACCCCCTCAACAAGCTATTGATAAAGACACAACCGATATCAGCAACATTGCCTACACTCAAACAAAAGTTATTGATGTAACCGAAAACACCTTAGCAGATAAGCGAATAATCGCAGCGCAGTACAGCAACCCGCAATCAGGTGTTTTTAGAATGTTACGGACACAAGTGCTACAAAAAATGCGCGACAATAACTGGCAAACAGTCGCCATCACCTCACCCACAGCAGGTGAGGGTAAGTCTTTGGTTGCATCAAATTTAGCGGTAGCAATGGCAATGGAAACCAATCAAACCGTTTTGCTTGTTGATTTAGATTTACGTCACCCACGTTTAAGTGATTATTTTAGCTTAAATGCCAAAGGTGGCCTAAAGGACTACCTAGAAGGTGATCTAGAACTATCCGATATTCTCATTAACCCTGGAGTTAAAGGTTTGGTAATACTGCCAGGTAAAGGTCGCGCAGAAAACTCGGCAGAGTTATTATCTGGTGCCAAAATGAGCAACTTGGTGTCTAACTTAAAAGCACAGTACGACTCCCGTATGATTATCTTTGATATGCCGCCAATACTTCAAACAGATGATGTACTGCTGGCATCTAGCTACATAGACAGTACACTATTGGTTATTGAAGATGGTAAAAATAAAGAAGCGGAAATTACTAAATCAATGCAGCTCTTAAATGGTACTCACTTTATAGGCAGTGTGCTAAATAAGTCTGAAAAGCCACCCATGCACCAAAACTACTAAACGTATGTACACAGAGCACTTTGGCCTAACACACAAGCCATTTAACCAAGTTCCCGACCCCGACTTTTTATACTTAAGCCCTAATCATAAAAAGGCGCTTACCATGCTTGAATATGGGGTTGTAAGTCACGCAGGCTTTACAGTGGTAACAGGCGAAATTGGCGCGGGTAAAACAACACTGATAAGAGCCTTGTTAAAAAAAATAGGTGATGATTGTGTTATAGGCTTAATCAATAACACCCACGAATCATTCGGTGATCTAATGGGTTGGGTATTAGATGCACTCGATATAGACTCTAAAGCGACAGATAACGCAGGCCGTTATAGGGACTATATTAACTTTGTTGTAGAAAAGCATGCGCAAGGCAAGCGAGTTGTTCTTATTATTGATGAAGCGCAAAACCTTAGTGTCCAATCACTAGAAGAGCTTCGTTTATTATCAAATGTGAATATTGATAGTGATGTTTTTTTGCAATTAATATTAACTGGACAACCAGAACTTGTTGAAAAATTGAATGAGCCTGCGCTTGAGCAATTTGCTCAGCGAATCGGCGTAGAATTTCATCTTAAAGCATTAGATTACAGGCAAACAGAAAAATATATTGTTCACCGGCTACAAAAAGCAGGCGCAACGCAGCATATATTCACCCACGAAGCCTGTGCAGCCATATTTTGCTATAGCGAAGGCGTCCCAAGACGAATCAACAACTTATGTGATTTTGCCCTAGTGTATGCCTTTGCAGATGATGTGAAAACCATAAAAATAAATACCGTATTAAGCATGATGAAGGATAAAAAAGCGTCACGTATTATCAAACCATCAGGCAAGCCAAACCCACAAGTCGATACGGTAAGAGAGCTGTTAAAAGACAAGTACAACGTTGTCTTAATGTAAGAAAAGGGTAGGTTGGTGCTGAAGAATGAAGCCCAACAGCGTTATTCCAATATTAACCAAGGGGTGGTTAAACCAAGGGGTAAGTTTACTTGGTAGCCGCGTTCTTTAGAGTAAACGGTTGTTAATGCCTTGGGGTTATTTAATCCAATGGAATACAGTGTTAACCCCGGCTTTGCCTTAATAAATAACTGACCCGTTACAGGCTCGCTTAAAAAAGGTGTGTTTTTAGTCTTACTGGGAATGCTTCTGGCTGCTTTACTTATTAAAATGCGTGTTGAGCTGGATATAGGCTTATCATCCAAACTTTGAACAGCAATCGTTGCTTTTGCAGTGTTAATCTCAAAGCGTACATCATCCAGGTTAAATGTATTGCTGCCAATGTTGCCAGAAACTATTTGAGACCGCTCGGTATTAATCGTATGAGTGCCTTTTTCCCAGTCACGGGTTATTTCACCGGTATCCGAGATGACAAAGCTTTGACCTTTAGGAATAAAATCAATATTTGGGTTCCTAACGATATGGTGTGATTTAGACTGTCTTGAATAGCTAGCATTCATAGCCATCTCATGTTGCTTAAGCCAGGGCAACGTAGCGCTATAAGGTAAATCAATGCTTACTTTACTTTGCTCAACCAAAGTTCGCAATGTAGCAGATGTTACAGGGGTAACAGGTTTGCCAAAAAAACCATTCTTACTAAGCCGGACATGATAAGTATGCTTCGCTTCAGCAACGTGGCCTTGACGATACAGCAAGGCACTTGCAGGCATCATCGCCATTAAGGCTGGGTCGTTATAAGTGGAGTAGTTGCTACCTGTACCAATGCTATTCAGCGGTCTTTGACTGTAGCCATACAGCATTAAAGAATCCCACCCCTGTAATGAAGCCGTACCGGCAAGCCAAGTAGGCATTGTGAATCGGTCAGACACTGGGAATTTTTCTACATTCCATTCAGTTACCGATAACGGCTTATTGGTTACCTGTGCCGCCCCAATCCAATGAAGCATCCCTGCTCGGTAACGAGGGTTAAATAATAACTCACCTACACGCCCATAACTATGCACATCCACCATATCGCCATCAGTTAAAGACGGTAAGCTGGCAAGGCTCATTCCTCCCCATGTGTTTCCTGTTACTAATGTATTTTTAACGCCAAGTTGACGTAAATCCCCCAGCATCATTTGGTTATAACTGTGCTCTGCATCGTTCAAGTAAATTTTAGAATCACCATGCTCCCAAGATCGCCAAGCCTTGCTAGGGTTTAAGCCAAGCCGTTTGGATGCCTCTTTAACGTCAGCCATGTACATATTGTTATGCGCAGGCACTTTTTTATCGCCCAATAAAGCATTACCGAAATGATGCGTCAAATCATTTTCATTAAGGAGAAGAGTGGAAACTATTGCCGGTTCATCCTTATAGGCAAAACCAGTAAACGGATTAACGTGGTTAAGGTAAGCGTGATTAAATTCTTTTATACGGCGTTGAATGCTTAGGTTGTAATAATTGAAGCCTTTAAAGTGATGTTTTTTTTTGCCTTTAGCCACTTCGCCAAAGTGATCAATGCCATCATTATTAGTATATGGTCGCTCTACCTGTAAGTCTAACCATACATAAACACCTTCATCTTTAAGACACTTAATCCACCAGTCGAGCTTTTTAAAAGAACTTGAATTTAATGTTAGTGTGCTTTGTTCAGGGTTGGAAAATATATTTGGTTTAACCCAGGCCGAATCGTGATGATGGATCCTAACGAGGTTAAAGCCTAGACGAGCTATTCGTTCAGCCTGTTTTTTAATATTAAAATCACTGGTTTTAAATAGAGCATAAGCTTGAATATTAGTCCCCCAAAATTTAGCAGGTGTCCTGTCCTCAAATATTAGCGAATCCCCGTTAGTCTTTAATGCACCGTGTTTTCCAGCGGGCTTATGAGCGTCATTTAAAAACGAAAGGTCTACTGGTGAGGAGCTCCAAGGAATATTTTTTTTATACCAGTTGTTAGTCGTATTTTTTGTTAAAGGGGTATTAAAATGAACAGGCAAGGTAGACGAGCCTTTTATTTTTAGGGATATATCGAAATCATAATTACCCTGTTTAATGCCATTAAAAAACAGAGCGCGAATTTCATTTTTGTGCCCACGTTCAAAATACACAGCAGCTAAAGGCGGTGAGAAACTTACCTCAATGACTTTTTGTGGGGAAACCTGCCAACGCCAACCACTATTGTTCGGCAGTAATTCAGGAGGCTTAGATTGACCATTAAAACTAGCAGAATTTAAGTTTAATTTAAAGCTGACACCATAACCAATAGCGCTGGGGTGATTTTTAGCCGCTGCAAATTTATAATGCCAGACATGTGAATGACTACGGGGCGTAGAGTTTCCGTTAATAGATAAGTCTAAGTTCTTAACACGGCCATGAAACGATAGCTCTTCAATAGAAGAGGGTTGTATAGTCGTGCCAGCCCATTTCCAGCCTTTATTCCAACCTACAAATTGAGTAGAAACAATAGGGATTGTTTCGTGATGTATGCCAAATAAAGTGTTGGTGCCGTTCACATCTAAATTAGTACTGCCAGCACAAACGGTGCCAAATAAATAGAGGTTAAGAGCAAGGCATCGTATAATTAGCATGGATGTATTTTGAGTAATGTCATTAAACAACCTATATTAAAGGAAGTTCAGCTAATCGTATGTTTTACATTTGAAACAAGGCTATTAAATAATGGGAAATGGATTTGCCTATGCAGTGCTTGCACTGTGGCCTTTATTGGCTGTTTACCTATACCAAACTAGATCAATTCAAGTGGCCAGCTTATGGACGATTATTGGTGGCTTCATGATCTTGCCGGTTAGAACAGTTGTTGACCTCCCCATGATCCCACCAATGGGCAAGCACACCATTCCCGTTGTTTCGGCCTTAATTGGCTGTTGGTTTATCAAAAACAAACGCATTTCATACATAAAAGAGCTAGGCAAAATAAAATATCTGGTTATCTTATTTATAATCGTACCTTTCATAACTGCATGGCTAAATAGTGATGCGATTAACATTGGAGGTCGCTTTTTACCTGGGTTAACGTATTACGATGGACTATCAACCGTTGTTAATCAGTTCTTAATTATTACGCCATTTTTTATTGGTCGGCAATTTTTTAAAACATATGAACACCAGCTGTTAATGTTTAAAACACTAGTAGTAGCAGGCTTATTTTACTCAATCTTTATGTTGTTTGAAATACGCATGAGCCCACAATTACATACATGGATTTATGGCTATTTTCCACATAGCTTTGGTCAACAAATGCGCTTTGGAGGGTTTCGCCCTGTAGTCTTCATGGGGCATGGCTTGTTAGTGTCATTTTTTACTGCCGTCGTACTGTTATCGGCAGCAGCGCTTTGGAAAGCGCGGGAAAAGGTGCGTAATTTTTCTTCACCCATCGTCAATTACTATCTGCTAGGTGTTTTAGTCTTGTGTAAAAGTGTTGCCGCACTTTTTTACGGCGTATTTGCATTTATTGTAATCAAAAATATCAAACCCAATTCACAACACAAAATAGCGATAGCTTTGGTTTGTTTGGCAATGCTTTATCCAATGTTGTCCATTATGAAAATATTCCCGCATCAAGCGTTAACAGGTATTGCTGAATCGATAGACCCTGATCGTGCACAATCATTAGAGTTTAGGTTTGATAATGAAGAAAAACTGTTAGACAAAGCAAAGGAGCAACTGTTCTTTGGTTGGGGTGGTTGGGGACGTAACCGTATTTATGATGATGACAGCGGAAAAGATATATCAGTGACCGATGGAGGGTGGATTATCACGTTTGGTCAATTTGGTTTGCTGGGGTTTATAGCTGAGTTTGGGCTGTTAGTAATAACTGTATTTAGGGCCAGAAAAGCCTCAGAATTACTACAAGGTAAATCAGAAAAAACAATATTGGCGGCTCACACGCTTTTGGTGAGTATTGTTGTGGTTGATCAGCTGCCAAATGCATCATTAGCACCTTGGCTCTGGCTTATCACTGGTGTCCTATTGGGGCGATCCGAATACATTATTTCCACCCATAAAAAATCACGGGTATAAATTACCAATGGGGAAGGCACGCGAAAAACATATCATTAAGGCAGGCAGTTGGGTGCTTATTGGGCATCTGCTATCTCAGTTAATTAGACTGGGGGGGAATTTACTACTAACACGTTTATTAGTACCAGAAATGTTTGGCGTGATGGCGATAGTGCAAGTTATGCTAATGGGTGTGCAAATGTTGTCTGACTTAGGGTTAGGGCAAAGTATTATTCAAAGTAAAAAAGGTGAGGAAGTTGGTTTTATAAATACGGCATGGACAATACAAGTTATTAGAGGATGGCTTTTATGGCTAATAATCTGTTTGTTAGCGGCACTATTGTGGGCTGCAAATGCTTCAGGTTACATAAGCTCCAATCTAGTGTATGGAAACCCATTATTACCCTGGTTAATGGTTACGGTTGGAATAAGTGCCGTTATTTCTGGTTTTAACTCAACGGCTATTTATCAGGTGAACAGAAACTTAATGTTAGGCCGTTTAACCGTTATTAATTTAACGGCTCAAATAATCGCTTTGCTTTTTATACTGGTTATTGCCTGGCAGTATGAAACAATATGGGCTTTAGCAATAGGGAGTTTGGTTGCAAGCTTTATTGATATGCTTGGTTCACATAAAATTCTACCAGGCATAAAAAATAAATTACATTGGGATAAAACTGCTATAAAAGAGCTACTCCACTTTGGGAAATGGATTTTTTTAAGTAGTGCAATTGGTTTTATAGCTAGTCAAGGTGATAGGTTGGTTTTAGGAGGCTTGTTAACGGCAGAAATGCTCGGTATTTATAGCATTGCATTTATGCTTTCAAGTTTGCCAAGTACAATAGTTTCTCAGCTTTCTCATAAAATATTGTTCCCTAACTTTAGTCGTATAAACCGAGAGCATCCAGAGCAACTAAAAGCATCACTGATTAAATCGAAACGTTGGTTAGGCTTACTTGTGCTACCTTTAACAGGAATACTAATAAGCTGGGGTCAGTTGATTATTGATTTCCTATATGATGATCGCTATATTGACGCCGGATGGATGATGTCTTTATTGCTATTACGTGTAGCAACGGGATGCATCTCAACTCCCAACTCTTTGTTAATGATGGCTAAGGGCTTACCACAGTACTCAACTATTTCAGCTGCTTTGAAGGCAGTATTTGTCTTTACAGTCTTACCTTTTGTCTATACTTCATATGGCCTAAATACTGCGGTCTTAATTATAGGGCTAAGTGGTCTAATTGATATTCCTGTTCTTTGGTGGGCATTACTGAAATATAGAATCTTCAGCATTAAAAGTGAAATACTATCTGTTTTACTACTAGCCGTTGGTTATGGAATCGGACTGTTTTTTTTCCAATTCACCTAATGCACTTAGTTTACATAGCGCTAAAGTTATTATGTGTAATCCCCCAAATAAAAAGAGACTTACTAAGGAATAATTCAATATGGAACCCGTAGACTTACTGTTAATAACCTGGAATCGACGTCATTATGTTGAAAAGACATTAGAAAATTTACTTAAGAGTGATGCTAATTTCAGGCTGTATTGTTGGGATAATAATTCAGAAGATGGTACAGCTGAAATTATTGCTGCATTGGATGACCCAAGAGTTGTGAAAAAACATTTTTCTAAAGACAATGTGAAACAACGTGAGCCTAGCTTATGGTTTTTTGGTCAAGCGCAAAGTGATGTTGTTGGTAAAATAGATGATGACATTTTGTTTCCACCGGGTTGGATCGAGACAATAGCTCCATTGATACGAAGCAACAAGCAGTTTGGACTTTTGAGCTGCTGGAATTATATGGAGAATGACTGGAATGAGAACTTAGCAAAAGAAAAGATTATTAACCTAGGTGGGGACAGGTTCTTTCAAAATACATGGGTAGGTGGCACTTCATTTTTAGCACGTCTGGAAAATTTAATGCCGTATATACACAAAAATCCAAATGCCCCCGGCTTTCCTATTGACCAATATTTAATGACACAGAGTGGTTTAATTAATGGCTACCCTTTGCCGCTAATGTTTGCGCACCATATGGATGACCCAAGATCAGAGCATTATATAGCTGATAAAACTGGCTCTATTGCTGCTACAGGCTCGGCGACAGCGCGGCGCTTGGGGTTTGAAAGTTCAGAAATGTATGGGCAATGGATAGCAAATGATGCAAAAAAGACACTTGAAGAACCGATTAGGGAGCAACTTAAGCAATGGCGTATTGATAACGATACGTCAACACTGGGACGTGTGCGCAGAAAGCTGCATGGGTATTTACAAAGAAAAGGAGGGTGTTAGGTAAATGAATTATCGTATAGCTGTGATCGGATTAGGTTATGTGGGTTTGCCGCTAGCGGTGGAATTTGGAAAGAATTTTTCCACGATTGGCTTTGATATCAATGCCGAACGTATAACGGGACTAAATAGTGGCATTGATTCCACCTTAGAGGTGTCTTCAGAAGAGTTGGTTGCAGCACACCTATTAACGTGTACCAATCAAGAGGAGGTGCTTGCTGAATGTAATGTTTATATCGTCACTGTGCCGACACCGATTGATGCAAGTAAATCACCTGACTTAAGACCAATAAAATCAGCAACTCGTATAGTAGCAACTTACTTGAAAAAGGGGGATATTGTTATCTACGAGTCAACAGTTTACCCTGGCGCTACCGAAGAAGTTTGCGTGCCCATTTTGGAGAAAGGGTCGGGCTTAATGTTTAATGCTGGGTTTTACTGTGGCTATAGCCCTGAAAGGATTAACCCTGGTGATAAAGAACACCGCTTAACAAATATATTAAAGGTAACATCTGGTTCAACACCCAGTATTGCTGTAGTGGTTGATGAGCTGTATCAAACTATTATTAGTGCAGGTACACATAAAGCCAGTAGCATTAAGGTTGCTGAAGCGTCAAAAGTTATTGAAAATACTCAGCGAGATGTCAATATCGCCTTAGTGAACGAGCTTGCACTTATCTTTAATCGAGTAGGGATTGACACTGAAGAGGTTTTGCAAGCAGCGGGCACAAAGTGGAACTTCCTGCCATTTCGTCCTGGATTGGTTGGTGGTCACTGCATTGGTATCGATCCGTATTACCTGAGTCATAAAGCTGAAACCCTTGGGTATCACCCACAGCTAATTTCAGCTGCACGCCGTATAAACGACAATATGGGGCATTTCGTGGTCACAGAGGTAGTCAAGCTAATGGCTACAAAAAAAATCAACATAGTAGGTGCTAATATTCTAATACTCGGTCTCAGTTTTAAAGAAAATTGCCCCGACTTACGTAATACGCGTGTAGTAGAAATGGTCGATGAATTAACTACTTATTGTGCAAAAGTTGATGTTTTTGACCCTTGGGTGGATAAAGTAGAGGCAGTAAAAGAATATGGCTTGACCCTCGTTGAACAACCAAAACAGAACACGTATGACGCTATAATTATTGCCGTATCACATACGCATTATAAAGAACTTGGTTTAAGCGGTATTAAAGCATTCGGCAAAGTGAATCATGTTCTATATGACATAAAATATTTACTTTCAAATGCTAGTGTGGATGGCCGCCTGTAGTTCATTATGATGATCAATGGTTAACGGAGATAGTATCATTATGGATTCTTTATGCTTTTGTATCAGGTCATGAAAGGTTGGGTCGGAATTGTTATTGTTAATTATAAAACAGCTGACTTAACAGTAGAGTGTATACGGTCTCTTTCAGTTGAGAGGAGTGGTTCTTTATTTAAGGTGGTTGTAGTTGACAATGATTCTCAGGACGGTTCTTTTGAAAAAATATCGGCCGCTGTTGTATTGGAGGAATGGTCAGATTGGGTTAGCATTAAAGCATCCGGGTACAATGGTGGTTTTGCGTATGGTAATAATATTGCTATTCGTGAGTTAATAGCGGCTGAAAAAACTCCTAAGTATATTCATCTACTAAACCCAGATACAGTGGTTCGTAAAGGGGCCATTAGTCAACTTGTTCAGTTTATGCAGACGCACCCAAAAGTAGGAATTGTCGGTAGCCGAATTGAGAGTGAGGAGGGGCAACCGTTACATTCTGCATTTAAATTCCATACTTGTTGGAGTGAGTTAGAAAGGGGCTTTAAATGGGGTGTGTTAACTAAGCTACTAAAACGGTTGGTGAGTAGTCAAAAAATTTCTAATGGGCCGGTATGCACGGATTGGGTTTCAGGTGCCAGTATGATGATACGCCGTGACGTTATCGACCAGCTTGGATTGCTAGACGAAGCATACTTTATGTATTACGAAGAAACTGATTTTTGTATTCAAGCCAATAGAGCAGGCTGGGAGTGTTGGTATGTGCCTGCCAGTAAAATAGTACATTTTGTTGGTAAAAGTTCAGGAATTATAGATCAAGGTATGAAAAAACGAATGCCAAAATATTGGTTTGAATCTAGGCAGCGATATTTCTTGAAAAACTACGGAGTTTTTCACCTTGTTTTAGCTGATTTATTTTGGTTGCTGGGCTTCTCATCATGGAAACTACGTAATTTAGTTCAGAAAAAAGAGGATAATACGCCGCCTTATCTACTAAAAGACAGCCTTCTAAACAGTGTTTTTTTTCGTGGAATAAAAATTAAAGCGATAAAAAATGAATAATTTACATACTACCAATAAGTTGTTTGGAATGATTGGTATCGTCATTATCGGGCGAAATGAAAGCAAGCGATTGCCACTATGCTTTGAATCTATGAGCCAAGTTGTATGTAAAAAGATTTATGTGGATTCTGGCTCTAGCGATAACAGTGTTGAATTAGCCAAAGAGCATCAGCTTGAGGTTGTTGAGTTGGATTCTAGTCGCCCATTTTCTGCAGCACGCGCTCGCAATGAGGGTTTTGAACGATTGATGCAATTAAACCCTGATATTGAATTTGTACAGTTTATTGATGGAGACTGTACATTATTGCCGGGTTGGTTGGATGCAGCTAATACGGCATTGCTGGCGGATGTGCAGCGTGGAGCTGTTGTCGGTCATTTGCAAGAACGTAACAGGGAAGCATCACCTTATAACAGGTTATGTGCGTTGGAATGGCGTTCAGCAGTAGGCGACTTAAGTGATTATGGTGCATTAGGCGGTATATCAGTTATTCGAGCATCTGTATTTAAAGAACTTGGTGGTTTTAATCCTGGGGTCATTGCGGGTGAAGACTCTGAATTCGGTGTGCGTATGGGAGCGGCTGGCTATAAAGTAACAAAGTTAGATTGCCCTATGGCAACGCATGATGCCGATATTCATCATTTTAACCAATGGTGGACGCGGGCTGTGAGGGGGGGGCATGCGATTGGACAACGTGCGTTTATTAACGGGAAGAATACGCAAGATTGCATTAAAGAAAGGAACAGTACTTTTTTTTGGGGCGGGTTAATTCCGTTTGTTATTGTGTTATTACTAATCCCTTCAAATGGTTATAGTTTATTGTTGTTAAGCGGGTATGGTTTATTGTGCTACCGGGTGATGCGTTTTCGCTTGATGCTGGGTGATTCACTTGATGAGGCTTGGCTTTATACGAGGTTTTTACTATTGGCTAAGTTTGCGAATATGGTTGGTTTGTTGAAGTTTTATATTAATAAGCTTTACCAACGTTATGAAATTATTGAGTATAAATGATAGGGATATTGAGTAAGGTATGAATGAAAAGCGTTATAAAGTTGGTTTGTTGGGTGCGGGTTATATTATTGATGTGCATGCAAAGTCTTTAATTCATCAGGGTGATAAAGAGTTACTTGCTGTTTGTGACTTATCAATGGATAAAGCACAGAACGCAGCTGATACATATAATATTCCTCATGTTTTTGATTCGTTGGATGAAATGTTAAAACTGGATTTAGATGTTATTCATGTTTTATTGCCGCCAGACAGTCATGCAGGGGTGTCAGAAAAAATTATCAATAGTGGCTGCCATGTTTTTTTAGAAAAACCTATGGGAACAAATGAAGCCGAATGTCAGTTGTTGGTGGATTTGGCGACGACTAATCATGTGAAAATAGGCGTTAACCATAATTTTGCGTATCTCTCGTCGTATCAGAAAATGCGTGATGATGTGACGAATGGCATGATTGGAAAACTTGACCATATTAGTGTTAATTGGATGTTTCCTTTGCCACAAATTCAGTTTGGTCCTTTCAATATTTGGATGCTTCAAAAACCTGACAACTTGATTTACGAATTAGGCCCTCACCTGATTGCATTTTTAGTTGATTTGGTGGGTATACCAGATGACTTAAAGGTGAGTGTATCTTTACCGATTGATCTGCCCAGTGGTAACAGAGTTTATAGGCGCTGGCATGTATATGGAAATTGCGGTGATGTAACATTTGATTTGAATCTATCAGTTATTCCTGGTTATACCGACCGTAGAATTAGTATAAGAGGGCATGCCGCTACGGCGACTTGTTTATTTGACCGTGATATTTATTATCGTGATGAACCCAGTGGCGCAGGAATTCTGTTTGATAATTTCCTTACCGCAAAGAACATAGCAAAACAGGTGGCTTTAAATGCAGGGGGTAATTTATTTAAAGCCATTAAAGGTACATTCCAAAAATCGCCTGATGCCAACCCATTTGCTGAGTCTGTTAATAGTAGCATCCTTTCTTTTTATGAAGGTTTAGAGGGGAAGGAGGGTGCGGTTAGTGATGGGGCGTTTGGGGTTAAGGTTATTTCTGTATGCGATAGTATTGCGTCGAGTGCAGAATTTAATAAGGGCAATGAAATAATACCCTGTCAGGTATTAAACCCAGTGGTTTCGCCAACCGTACTGGTATTGGGGGGGACGGGGTTTATTGGCCGTTACCTTGTTAAAGAGTTAGTTGAAAAAGGGGTCGGTGTGCGTGTTGTTACACGCGGTATAGGAGCAGCAAATATAGCACTTAATGGTTTACCTGTTGAGTTAATACAAGGTGATATGACCAGTGCTGGTTTTATGGATAAGGCACTTGAAGGAATCAGTGTCGTGTACCATCTAGCTAAAGCAGAGGGTGATAATTGGTCCGATTACTATCAAAATGATGTTCTTGTAACAAAAAATATAGCGGAACGTGCTTTAGCGAAAGGCGTGGATCGTTTTATTTACACAGGCACTATTGATTCATATTATTCAGCCAACCCAAATGAAACAATTACAAGTGATACGCCGCTGGACTCTAAAATAAATAGCCGCAATCATTACGCACGTTCTAAAGCGGCTTGTGAAGCACTGCTTATGACGATGTATCGAGAAAAAGGTTTGCCTGTGGTTATATTTCGCCCAGGTATTGTTATTGGTAAAGGCTGCCCGCCAGCACATTGGGGGGTGGGCATGTTTCAATCTGAAACACGCATGCAGTTTTGGGGTGATGGCCTTAATAAACTACCGTTTGTATTGGTGGAGGATGTTGCTAGTGCCTTAGTGAAGGGGCTAAACAAAGAAGGGTTGGACGGAGAGACTTTTCTGCTAACAGATGCACCTATGCTGAGTGCGAAAGAGTATGTGGATATTGTTTCTAAAGCTGTCGGTACCAAAATACGCTCGGAACAAGCATCTATACTCAAATATTATTTAATAGATGCATTAAAAGAACTAGCTAAATATTTGATTAGGCATCCAAATAGGAGGGTGCCGAGTTATAGAGACTGGGCTTCAAGAAGCCACCAGGCACATTACGATAACTCTAAAACTAAGAATAAATTAGGTTGGGAGCCTTCAGGCAAGAAAGAAGCTCTTATAGAGTCAGGCATTTTAACGGCTGCGAAGGCTTATTACAGGTAATGAATAACTGTTTAATATGCTTAATTTGAAGTGTGAGCTTTTCCACTAAGCCAATTTAAATACAATGTTTTTAGAAAAGTATGCGGGTGACTTCGAACTTGGTATAGGCGACCCGTCTTTTATGGGATGGTTTACAGTTGCCTGTTATTTTATAACGGCTGTTATTTCGTTTAAGATTTGGCTTTCATCTGAACAGTTGTTTCCTAAAGAATTCATTAATAAGCAGAAGCGTTTCTGGTTGGTTATTACATTGGTATTGTTATTTTTAGGGTTTAATAAGCAACTGGATTTACAATCATTGCTAACGTCGGTTGGTAAGTATTTTGCGCACCGTGATGGTTGGTATGAACATAGGCGAATATTTCAGGTGTCAGGTATTATTGCTATAATTGTCTTGCTTGGTGGGGCGACAGCAATGTTTTCTTATTACATGCGAGCGGTATTTAAAGCTAACCGTTGGGCGATTGTTGGCCTGTGTTTTCTGCTATTATTTGTCACGATTAGAGCAACGTCTTTTCATCACATGGATGTTGTAATCAATACAGTTTTTTGGGGTGTTCGAATGAATTGGGTGCTGGAGCTATTTGGCATTTTTCTTATCGCACTGTCTGCGGTAGCTTGGTTAAGGAATAAAAAGAGTGTTCAATGAAAATAGCTTATTTTACAAATCAATACCCTAAAGTTAGCCATAGTTTTATCCGGAGGGAGATTCTTGCTCTTGAGAGGCAGGGGCACACGGTGGAGCGTTTTGCCTTAAGGTCTGATGAAGCAGAATTGGTTGACCGACGTGATCAAAATGAATTTAATAAAACGTCTTATATTCTGTCTGAATCGAAAATACGTATTGCCTTCGCCTGTTGTTCGGTTTTTCTGAAACAACCCTTGGTATTCTTCTCGATAATATTTCTTGCCATTAAAATGGGTTTCCGTTCTGACCGTGGTGTATTAAGGCAAGTCGCCTATTTGTTGGAAAGCTGCGTGCTATTTAACTGGCAGCGCGATAAAAAAATTGAACATGTGCATGCTCATTTTGGTACAAATTCTACATCGGTGGTTATGTTTGCTTATTTATTAGGTGGTTCTAGCTACAGTTTTACGGTGCATGGGCCAGAAGAATTTGATAAGCCTGAATTTATTTCTTTGGCGGAAAAAATAAAACACAGTCGCTTTGTTGTTGCCATCAGTTCTTATGGCCGCAGCCAGTTATTCAGATGGGTTCCTTCTGAGCAATGGCCAAAGGTAAAAGTAATTCACTGTGGTCTAGATGCCGATTTTTTAGTGGATGATGAAAGCAATGAAGCTAATGTAACTAAGCAATTGTTGTGTGTGGGCCGTTTGTGTGAGCAAAAGGGGCAGCTTTTGTTGCTTGAGTCAATGAGATCGCTCAAAGAGTTAGGCGTTGATTGTAAGCTGGTTTTAGCGGGTGATGGCCCTATGAGGGCAGAGGTTGAAAAACGAATTCTAGAATATAGCCTATCCGATAGGGTTAAAATTACGGGCTGGATTAGTAGTGATCAAGTTAAAAAACTGCTGATTGAATCACGTGGTTTGGTGTTGCCAAGTTTTGCTGAAGGTTTACCGGTTGTTATTATGGAAGCGTTGGCACTTTATCGCCCGGTTATATCTACGTATGTTGCAGGTATTCCAGAGTTGGTTAAACATGACGAGAATGGGTGGTTAGTTCCTGCAGGAGATGTTGCTGAACTTACGGATGCGATGCAAGCGTTGTTAAATGCTGATGGCGATACACTTTTGCGTATGGGGCAGCATGGACATGATGCGGTTAATGTACAGCATAATATTGAGACTGAGGCTGCAAAACTGTCTAAGCTTTTTGAGCAGTGCGTTAATTAACCATGTTGCTTGATTTTATAGTTATTAGTATGACGATGATATTTGTAATACCTTTACTGGTTATTGGTTTTGAATTGTTAATAACCTTGTTTCATAAAAGCATGATGGCATCCGGCGAAGTGACGGCTGAATTACAGGGTACTTACAAAATATTAATGCCCGCTCATAACGAGGCAGGGATTATAGGTAAGACAATTTCTGGTTTTCTGAAACAATCAATCTCACCTGATTGCATACTTGTTGTAGCCGATAATTGTACTGATAATACCGCCGAGATAGTAAAAGGCTTGGGAGTTACCGTGCTAGAACGAGTGGATGCTATGCAGCGGGGTAAAGGCTTCGCACTTGATTATGGTATTGATTATTTAAAAGAAAATGTGCAGCCGGAAGTAGTCATTGTTTTGGACGCAGATTGCGAGATTGATACCAGTAGTCTGAACCTGTTGGTGACAGACTGTCTGAAAAAGAAGTGTCCAGTTCAAGGGCTGTATCTTATGCGTCACAGTGCTTCGGTATCGCTTAACCAGCGTGTTGCAGGATTCGCCTGGTTGGTAAAAAATAAAATTCGGCCGATTGCTGTTAATAAATTGGGTTTACCCGTTACTTTAACGGGAACGGGTATGGCTTTTCCCTGGCATGTCATTACAAATGTAAATGTGGGTCACGGCAATATTGTAGAAGATATGCAGTTGGGCATTGACTGTACTCTAAATGGATTTGCACCTGTTTTTTGTGAAGAGGCCGTTGTTTATAGTGATTTCCCTGAGCAAGTTAAGGCCGAAAAAACACAGCGTACTCGTTGGGAGCACGGGCATTTAGCGACCATTATTCAGCAAGTTCCAACGTTGTTTAAACAAGCGATTGGCCGTAGAGATTGGCACTTACTCGGTTTGGCATTAGATATTGGTGTGCCACCATTATCTTTATTGGTGATGCTTTCATTAATTTCAGGAGTTATATTGTCTGCATATTCCTTTATGACAGGTGTATATACACCGCTATTTATTTTTCTAGCAAGTTTTCTTTTCTTTATAGGCTTATTGGTAGCTACTTGGTGGCAGTTTGGACGTGAATATTTAACCGTTAAAGAATTGTGTAGTATTCCTGTGTACATTATTTCTAAGCTCTCTGTGTATGCGGCTTTTATTTTTAAGCGACAAACGTCTTGGGTTAAAACATCACGAAATAAAAAAGATGACTAAAGCTCTTTTAACACGTGATGTAGTTTGCATTCTCGGTTTGCCCTTCGATGTCATTGATTTGCAGGGGACTGTTAATCAAGTAAATTCTGCGGTTGCGTCCTCGGTACCTTGTTTTATTTCAACACCCAATCTTAACTTTGCGATGGCAACTCAATCAGATACGGCTTTTTTTGATTCGGTTGTTGATAGTGATTTAAGCGTTGCAGACGGTATGCCGTTAATTTGGGTGGCTAAGCTTTTGGGGGTGCCTATTACCGAAAGGGTGGCAGGGTCTACCTTGTTTGATGAGTTGTCACGTCGCCCTCGTGAGAAGAAAATACGGGTTTATTTTTTTGGTGGGCAGCAAGGCGTAGCCGAGCGAGCGCATACGCAATTAAATGAAACCAGTATGGGTATGCAAAACTGCGGTTTTTATGATCCTGGGTTTGGGTCTATTGAACAAATGAGTGATGTGCCTATTCTTGATGAAATTAATGCAGCGGAACCTGATTTTATCGTGGTGGCGCTGGGTGCAAAAAAAGGCCAGGCTTGGATTCAAAAAAACCGAGAATATTTGAATGCACCGGTTATTAGTCATTTAGGCGCAGTGATTAATTTTGTAGCAGGCGGTGTGGAACGTGCGCCTATCGCATGGCAACGTTTGGGTCTTGAGTGGGTGTGGCGTATTAAGCAAGAACCTGCTTTATGGAAAAGGTATTTATTGGATGGTGCAGCGTTTATTGCACAGCTATTGACGAAGGTTCTACCGTTGGCTATTTATGATCGTGTGCTTAAAAAAAGCATTGGTTATACGATGGTTAGCCGTTTTGAACAGAAACCAGAAAGGTCTGGTGAAATTTACTTATCGGGAAGTTTTTGCTATGGGAAACTGGAGTTAATAAAGGCATTTTTATCGTCCATACTTGAATGTGGTCAAGGTGGCGATGGTTTGAAGACGGTTGCTTTAGATTTTACTGGCGTTGAGTATTTGGATGGGGCTTTTATTGCTACGTTGCTGCTGTTTCAGCGGAATTTACAAGTGAGCGGTAGGGTAATGGTGTTGATGAATGTTTCAACACGTATTAAATGGATTTTGTTTATGAATAATGTTCATAAGCGCTTCACAGTGCAAAAAAGCGAATAAGCGATTCGTACTTTAGATAAGGAGAGATACTTGGGTATTACAAGGCAAACAGGATTGTTTTTTTTAGCATTTATTATTGCTATTTGGGCGTATTGGAACGGGCTTTCTGAAGCTGTTTTCCGTTGGGAGAATCAAGAAGAATACAGTCACGGCTTTTTAATTCCATTAGTGACGCTATATATCCTTTGGGAAAAAAAGGGGTTAATTTTTTCATCAGCCAGTGCACCGATATGGTCAGGGGTATGGTTAATTGCTATAGCCTCCACCGTGTTTTTAGTCGGTGAAGTAAGTGCCTTATATTTGCTTATTCAATATGCGTTTATTTTGGCACTGATTGGCTTGTCGTTGGTAACGCTTGGTAAAGCGACTAAATACACTGTCGCACCTATTTTGTTGCTGTTATTTGCTATTCCGTTGCCTTATGTCATAGAGGTTTTGTTAACGGCAAAATTACAATTAATTTCTTCCGCGCTGGGTGTCAGTCTTATTCGTTTTTGCCAAATCCCAGTGTTTCTTGAAGGTAATGTTATTGATTTAGGGGTATATAAGCTTCAAGTGGTTGAGGCGTGTAGCGGTTTAAGGTACTTGTTCCCGCTCATGAGTTTAGGTTTTATAACGGCTTACTTTTATCAAGCCTCATTCTGGAAACGTGCCGTGGTGTTTCTTGCAACAATTCCCATTACCATTTTAATGAATAGCTTTCGCATAGGTGCTATTGGTGTGTTGGTGGATAACTGGGGTATTTCAATGGCGGAAGGTTTCCTGCATGACTTTGAAGGCTGGATTATCTTTATGGCATGCGCGATTATTTTATTCGCTTTGGTTTGGTTGCTTGAGCGATTTAGCCATAAGCGGAAAAGCTTAGCCTCGGTTTTTGCAGTTGTTGATGTGCCCATGCCAACTAATGAACAACGTCAATTATTACGCCATGTGAAAACTGGCCCGTTGATGGTTTCGATAGTCTTGTTGTTTGCATCGGGTCTTGCGGCTCAATTTTTAGATAAACGAGTGGAAAATATTCCTGAACATGTGCCCTTTGTAAATTTTCCGCTACAGATAGAAGGCTGGGAAGGACAGCACGATAAATTGGATGCGATGGTTGTTGAAAAACTAGGGATGACTGATTACCTGTTAACAAATTACAGAAATAAGCAGAGCGCAGTTGTGAATTTTTATGTGGCTTACTACCAATCTCAACGAAAGGGTGTGTCGCCTCATTCACCGCGTGTTTGTATACCCGGTGGTGGTTGGGAAATTGCAAAATTTGAACGAACTAACGCAGGGGGGCATCCGGTCAATAGAGTGTTGATTAAAAAAGGAAACCAACGGCAACTGGTTTATTACTGGTTTCAAGGGCATGGCCGCATAATAGCGAATGAGTATATTAATAAGTGGTATCTATTTGTTGATTCCATGTTTAAAAATAGAACCGATGGTGCGCTAGTAAGATTAGTGACAAATGTTGCGCCACATGAAGATTTAAGTGCGGCGGATGCAAGGATACTATCCTTTATGGCTGACTCGGAAACACAGTTGAACGAATTTATAGCGAATTAGAAACAATAATGAAAATTTTAAAATACGTAGTAATTATAACGGTTTCAATGATAGGGCTTGTTGCATGCGGGTCATCCGCCGACAGTGCGGCAGGCTATATTGAAAATGGTAAAAAATTATTGGCACAAGATAAGCCAGAAAAAGCACGTTTAGAATTTAAAAATGCGATACAGGTTGACCCTAAAGTAGCAGAATCTTATTACCAGTTAGCGTTGTTGGATGAAAAAGCTAAAAGTTGGAAAGCGATGTTTGCCAACCTGTCTAAGGTGGAACAGTTGGATAAAAATCATCACGAGGCCATTGTTAAATTGGGGCAGCTTTATTTGTTATCTGGTGAATTACCGCTTGCGCTTGAGCGGGCAAATAAGGTGATTCAAGTAAATGATAAGGCAATAATGGCTTGGGTGCTGCGTGGAAGTGTTGAAATGAAGCAGTCTAATTTTGGCTCTGCACTAAGTGACGTTAACAAGGCACTTGCTATTGACGCTGGAAACATTGAAGCGGTTTCTTTAAAAGCCATTATTTTGAGTAAACAAGGTGAACAAGATGCAGCCATAGCCTTGCTTTCAAACACACTAAAATCAAAGCCTAACGAATTACCGTTAACAATGGTTAAGTTATCCATTCTTGAGCAAAAGACTGACTACGCTGCAATGGAAGTAGTGTATAAGGGCTTGCAAAAAACACATGCAGCGGAATTGTGGGTATCAGTATCGCTTGCCAAACTATATAACAAGCTAGACCGGTATGAAGATGCAAAGCAAGTGCTTGAGCAGTTTGTAACAGCGCAGCCTGATAACAAAGAAGCCAAAATGCTGTTTGTTTCATTAGTGCAAACAAAGGAACCGCAACTGGCGGTGTCGATGTTAGACGCTTATATAAAACAACAGCCAAATGATGCGGGTTTACGCTTTTCAAAAGTAAGGTTACTATCAACAACGGAAGCAGATGCGAGTGTAATAGTTGATGAATTGCAAAAAATTGCCCAGCTTGAAAATGCCAGTGAGAGTGCTAATAAAGCTAACATCATGCTGGCTGGTTTTGATTTGCAACAAGGTGATAAAGCGGCAGCGGATAAAAAGATTAAATCGGTTTTAAAGGAAGAGCCTGAGAATGAAGGTGCATTATTACTTCAAGCGCGCATAGATATTGCCAATAAAAACATAGACACAGCAGTCACTAATTTGCGTATTGTGTTACGTAATAACCCAGAGTCTGATAAGGCCCTTGTATTATTAGCACAAGCGTATATGCGCAGTGGTTCAAATGAGTTGGCCGAAGATAGCTTTCGACAAGCGCTTGAAGTAAACCCTGGTAATACAGTTGCCGCGCTAACGGTGGCAAACGATTTAATTAAAACTAAAGACTTAAACCGTACCGAAACCGTATTACAAAACGCCTTACATAAACAACCAAATAATGCAGCCATATTACAAGCATTAGCACAAGTTAGGCTGTTGAAGAAAGACTGGTTAGGCGCGCAAAGCATTGTGGATACGTTGCTGCATGAAGACAATAACTCAGTAGCGGCTTCATATTTAACAGCACGCTTAGCACAGGCTCAAAAACAATACCCAGAAGCCATTAGTGAATATAAAAAAGTATTAACTGACCGCCCAGAAATGACACGCGCATTGCAAGGAATGGCCTACAGTTATATGCAGCTTGAACAAAAAACTGAGCTAATTAGCTATTTAGAACAATTCAATTCTGATCACCCAAAGAATCTAGCAGGGTATGGCATATTGTCTGGCGTTTATTCAAACGATGAAGCATGGGCTAAATCCATTGAAGCGTTAGAAAAAGGCTTGGCTATTGAACCAAAATGGCAAGGCGGCTACCGTGCGTTAGCGAATGTGTATTTAGCGCAAAAGCAAAAAAGTAAAGCTTTTCAAAGCTATCAGCGTGGTTTAAATGCAAACCCAAGTAACAACTTTTTGGCCATGCAAGTCGCCTCATTTCATGAGCAACAAGGCAATTTTGAAAAAGCAAAACAGCTTTATGAAGAGGTGCTATCAAGAAATAATGCGATTGATGCAGCTGCAAATAACCTTGCCAGCTTGTTAAGCGACCAGTTTCGCTCAGAAGAAAACCTAAAGAAAGCACAGGCATTGGCAGAACGCTTTAAAAAGTCTTCAGAACCATACTTTATGGATACCTACGCTTGGGTCAACGTACTACAAGGAACAAACCTGCAAGAAGCCGAGTTAATGCTACAGCGTGTAGTTGTTAAAGCACCAGATACAGCCGTGTTCAACTACCACTTAGGCGCGTTGTACAGCCAGCAAGGTAATAAAGCAGATGCAACAGTGTATTTAGAAAAAGCAAAACAACTTGCCGACAAACAAGGTGATAAATTAATTGCCGAAAAAGTAAGTAAGCTATTGTAGGCAGGTGACCGTAGGTTGGGCTGCGCTTTTTAAGCCCAACGTAATATCATAATGCCAATATTTCCATACATTGAGGGTTTAGCCGGATTGGGCTTCCTACGTTGATCACAACCTTGGGTTGTTGGCGGTGGTTAGGGTACGTTTTGTAAGTTGGGTTGAAGCATGAAACCCAACCTACAAAACTTTGGTTAATCTGGCAATGACTAATGAAGACGAGCATGGAAAAATCGGCTTTGCTTATCTTTAATGGATTTAAAAAACCTGTTATTACACCTGAGTTGTTAACGACGATGGCCGAAATTGACGGGTTTAATGGTGGGTGGAAAGCACGGCAGAATCTTCGCTGAGATTTTTTAACACATTTACGTCAGATAGCAACGATTGAAAGTATTGGCTCGTCTACACGTATTGAAGGGTCAACGCTAACCGATGTTAGCAAACAATCTTTTACCCATAGGTAGGAGCAAGAAGCTGTAGGGTATTCAGAGGTAATGGAAACAATTGTTTCTAATGTAGAAAAAATTGGAATCAGTGAAAATTATATCAAGCAGTTGCAATCAATTTTATTGAGGCACTCCCAGAAAGACCAGAGGCACCGTGGGGAGTACAAAAAATATTCTAATAGCGTAGAGGCTTTTAGTGAGGATAGCCAAAGCCTAGGGGTTGTGCTTGAAACTACTTCTGCATTTGATACACCCAAGTCCATGCATGCAAAACTAGTCTATTGGACCAGATAAACGCTAAGAGGCATTTCAAGGGGTCGGCCAGCTTGATTTATTGCAAGGTAGCTTGAGTCCTAAGATTCTTGCTTTAAGAGGAGCTTGATTTAATATAGAAACCCCTGTTCAGAAATGGACTGGGGTTTTTCTTTGTGTGATATTAATTAGTCAAATAATATTTTAGGTAGTCTTTTTAGAGATGTGTGAAATGAGAGTCGTTTTTTCTTAATATGGCTTTGAATAAAACTGACAAGCACAGTGTTGTATTGGGTAGCAGGGGATTACTGTATATGCGGTTGTTATGAGTGAAAGATGGGGAGATAGGCTGTGTTATGCTTATTTTTTGGTCGTTTCATTTACGTTATAACCAAGAAGGCTTGTGATTTCGTTCACAGAGTTATTACTTACTTAGCTAACAACCTTAATAAATTCAAATAGTGGCTATGTTTCAAAGAATTCATTTAAAAGGACTGATAATGCATATCAACAATATACGCTTAATTTAATTATTGGCCTTTTAGCTTTAATGCTTAGCCAATTTGCTTTTGCTGGAAAGCCTGCCTATAGGCCGGGTGAAATTGTGGTTAAAGGCGATAGTTTTATGTTTGCTGACTATGAAGTTATCAAAACATTACCATATTCTGGCTATACGGTCATTAAAGTTGCACCGGGTAAAGAAATGGCGCAGCTAAGATGCTTTAGAGACAAGGTTGAAAAAGCGAATTTAAACTTCATTGGTAAACAATTTGCTACGCCAAATGATCCAGGGTTTGGAAACCAGTGGGGAATGTCGGCGATTCAAGCTGAGCAAGCTTGAAATGTAACAACAGGGTTAGGTGTTAAGGTTACTGTGATTGATACGGGATTGGCTACTTCTGGCAGTACTGATGGTATTACTTGCGTTGTTGATGCTAAGAATGCAATAGATAGCTCTACCAATGCATTTGATGGCAATGGCCACGGTACGCATGTCAGCGGCACTATTAACCAAAGCACTAATAATGGTGTTGGTGTTACGGGGCTTGCGCATGATGCTTGTGTTATGCCAATAAAAGCTTTGAGTGACAGTGGTAGTGGCTCAGATGCTGACTTAGCAGAAGCGATGGCTTATGCCGTTGATAAAGGTGCACGTGTTATTAGTATGAGCCTTGGGTATCCGGCTTCTTATTCGTTAAGTGATTTTGCTGGGAGTGCTTCGTATTCGGTTTTAAATAGCCTGCCGGATGACGTGGTTGTGGTTGCGGCATCGGGCAATGACAGTGCATCAAATGTGTCTTACCCAGCAAGCCACCCTAATACTATTGCGGTTGGGGCGGTGGCGAATGGCAATGGCATTGCATTGCATTGTATTCTAACCAAGGCCCAAGTTTAGATTTAGTTGCGCCTGGTAGTAGCATTGTGCAAGAAACTCGATACAACGGAAGTTGGAATTATTATTCACACAATGGAACATCAATGGCAACCCCACATGTTTCTGCAGCGGCTGCGTTATTGCTATCTGCTGATAGTGCTTTAACTAGAGCTAATGTATTGGCTAAATTAAAATCATCCGCCTTAGGTTTGGGTGCTGTTGGAAAAGACTCAGTGTATGGCACTGGGCTTATTCAAGTGTCTGGTGGGCATTGGTGAACAGGTCAATCAGTCACCAGTGGCATCGTCTACGGCTCATTGTGGTATGAACTATTTATGCACATTCACATCAAATGATCAAGATGGCTACATTTCAGGATCAACATGGAGCTTTGATGACGGTAGTTCGGTTGTTACCACAGCCTCATTATCAGTAGATCACCAATTCTCGGCTTCTGGTGATTATGCGGTAACGTTGACTGTAACCGATAATGATGGCGCAACGAGCTCAACATCTAACCTTATTACCCTAATAGGTGCTGTACCAACAGAAACACCTAATGGTGTTACTGCAGGGGATAATTTAAATGGAACTGCCAGTATTGATTGGAACTACTCAGATGACACAGTAACGCATTTTCAAATAGAGCGCCGTAAGCAAAATAGAAAAGGGACGTGGAGCGGTGGTTCATTGATTGCAACAGTTGCTTCAACCTCGTTGTCTTACACGGATGCCAGTGGCAAAGGAACGTTCGCTTACAGAGTATGCGCAACTAACTCTAACGGTGTTGGCGAGTGGTCCACTTGGACTGATGTGACGGTCACTGGCGGTACGAAGGGTGGCGGTGGCTCAGGTGGTGGGAATAAAGGTAAAAAGAAGTAAGCTATAATTGTTAGGTAATAAAAAAGGGAGCATTTGCTCCCTTTTTTATTGTTTGTGGTTTGGCTTTAAGATTTGTTTTTTTCTACGGAAGCCTATGAAGCCAAGTAAGGCAGGACCAAATAACCATAAAGCAGCTGGTAAAGGAACAGCCGGGATTTGTTCGCCAAAGATGTCAATGCCAGGTGCTTGTCCGTTAGTCGTTGTATAAATTGTCATATGAGAGAGCTTATGTGCTTTGTCATTTTTGTTAGTGATAGATACTTCGTATGTACCATCATTAGCTACATCAGGAGCATCAAATAAATAAGCGGTAAATGCATTAGAGGCTTTCAAAATAATAACGAATGGTGCACTTAAAGTGCCGCTGTATGTCCAAGTTGTGTCAGTTGTTGACAAAGTGCCGTCACCACTATAAATCGTACCATCCCATGCAATTGTTTCAGAAAGCCCGAAATCAGTATTGATTGATGTACTATAGTCTGTACCGCCATCTTGATTACCGCTGTAATCAAGACACATTGCTGAAGAAATACCTTCAGCAGTTACATCTGTTGGGTCACAAGAACCATTTGTAATAAGAGTATAGTTTGATGCAGCCTGAGTAATTGATGTGGCGCCCATTATCAAACATGCAAAAACGATTAGTTGAGGAAGTTTGCCCATGTTTCCTGAATCCATTTAATATATGTGTGAATTGTATCACATATTAATGCTCTCCCTATTGTACTAAGGTACTAATGGTGGGTGATAGTTTGTAACGGGTGATCATCATATTGCTTGATATATGATGCGGTTTTTTTTAAAGGTATGTTGAACCAAAGAGTGATATTGGTTTTTTATGTGTTGCTTGTGAGAGGTGGTGCTTTTATCCAAATACTTGTTGAGTCAGGGCGTAGGCTTTTTCTTGGCTTTATAGCACCAATACTTATGGACGTGATGCAATAATGATGCATGATATAGCACTGTGTTTAATGTTGTTAAAACGTTAGGTCAGGTGTGTTAGCGACACTCCTTTTTAGGAATAATATAATTACAATGAAGACAATAGCAATAATCGGTTTAGGTTACGTCGGCTTACCCTTGGCGGTTGAGTTTGGTAAAAAGTTCCCCACGGTTGGGTATGATACTAACAAACTACGTGTGCTTGAACTGAACGATGGGGTTGACTCTACCTTGGAAATAACCAAAGGTGAATTAGCGTCAGCCAAACAACTAATTTGCACAGATGACGCTGCTCAATTGGCAAGCTGCAGTATATATATTGTAACGGTGCCGACTCCTATCGATATCACCAAAAAACCAGATCTTAGCCCGGTTATATCCGCCACGGATTTACTGGCAAAGTATTTGGAAAAAGATGATGTGGTCATCTATGAATCAACGGTTTACCCCGGTGCGACAGAAGAGGTGTGTGTGCCCATTCTTGAGCAGGTGTCGGGCTTGCGTTTTAATGTTGATTTTTACTGTGGCTATAGCCCAGAACGAATTAACCCTGGGGATAAAACACGCCGTTTAACTAATATACTTAAAGTAACATCAGGCTCTACGCCTGCCATTGCAACAATGGTTGATGAGCTGTATCAATCTATTATTACGGCGGGCACGCATAAGGCCAGTAGTATTAAGGTGGCTGAAGCAGCCAAGGTGATTGAAAATACCCAACGTGATATTAATATTGCCCTGGTCAATGAGTTGGCATTAATTTTTAATCGTGTGGGGATTGATACAGAAGAAGTGTTGGAAGCGGCGGGTACTAAGTGGAACTTTTTACCTTTTAGACCAGGTTTAGTGGGTGGCCATTGTATTGGGGTGGATCCGTATTACCTAGTGCATAAGGCTGAAACGTTGGGCTATCATCCGCAGCTTATTTCTGCAGGCCGTCGTATTAACGACAATATGGGGCACTTTGTTGTTACCGAGGTGGTTAAATTGATGGCCAGTAAAAAAGTTAACATCGTTGATGCCAAAATTTTAATGCTAGGGCTAACCTTTAAGGAAAATTGCCCAGACCTACGAAATACCCGTGTTGTGGAAATGATCGATGAATTGACCAATACCTATAATGCAACGGTTGATGTATTTGACCCCTGGGTGGATAAGCAAGAGGCGGAGGCTGTGTATAATTTGAATTTAATAGATCAACCTGAGGTAGGGCATTATGATGCCGTTATTATGGCTGTCTCGCATGATCAATTCAAGGAAATGGGGGTTGAGGGCGTTAAGGTTTTTGGCAAAGAAAATCATGTTTTATATGATATTAAGTATTTGTTTCCTTCCGATTGTGTTGATGGGCGATTATAGGGTGAGTGGAAAAATTAATCTGTTGATTGATTAAAGTTAGATTGAACGTCACTTTGGTTTAGCGAATATTATTTTATGTGTGATGCGGTTTATAGCGCTTAAACAATATATCAACCCTTTACATAACGGTTATAGGTGATAACTTTATTGCGTTTAATTTAGGAGTACATGATGTACAAAATTTCTCACCACGGAGCGGTGACAGGAGTAACGGGGTCTTGCCACCGTTTAACAATTAATGCGAGTGCCACGGATGCGGCGTTTTCAGTGCTGATTGATTGTGGTTTATTTCAAGGCGATGAAGCCGAACAAGATTCGCTGGCTAAAAAGCAGGTTAACTTTCCCATTGATGATGTTCGAGCCGTGTTATTAACGCATTGTCATATTGATCATGTGGGTCGGCTCCCTTATTTATTGGCAGCGGGGTTTAAGGGGCCTATTTATGCAACGAAGGCCACGGCCTTGTTATTACCCTTGGTCATTGAAGATGCATTAAAAGTTGGAGTAACGCGTAATGCGTCTATTATACGATCGGTAATGGCGCGCTTAACCAAGCAGCTAGTGGGGTTTGATTATGGGCAATGGTTTAGCCTGGCCGATAACTTAAAGGCCAAGTTTAAAGTAGCGGGGCATATTTTAGGCTCTGCGTATATTGAATTTGATGTGTCTCAGCAAGATAAAGGCCGTAAGGTAGCCTCTAAACGGGTGGTTTTTTCGGGTGATTTAGGTGCACCGTATTCACCCTTATTAGCAGCGCCCAAAGCCCCTTACCGTTGTGATGAATTGGTGATTGAAAGTACTTATGGTGATCGCTGTCATGACAGCCGTGTGAAACGCCGAGCGATGTTACAAAAAACGATTGAGCGGTGTTTGGCAAACCGTGGCACGGTACTGATCCCAGCCTTTTCTATTGGCCGTACTCAAGAGCTATTGTATGAAATTGAACATATTATTCATACACAAGGTGGTGATTGGAAAAAGGTGGATGTTATTGTTGATTCGCCTCTGGCAGCCAGTTTTACGACACACTATCGGCAGTTAAAGAGCTTGTGGGACAAAGAAGCGCAACGAAAATTATCGGCGGGGCGTCACCCATTATCATTTGAGCAACTGTTAACGGTCAATTCACACACTGAACATGAAGCCTTACTGGCACGTTTAAAACAAACTGGGCAGCCATCAATAGTGATTGCTGCCAGTGGCATGTGCGCCGGTGGACGAATGCAAAACTATTTACAAGTTTTGCTGGGGGATGCTCGTACTGATGTGGTGTTTGTGGGCTATCAAGCAGCTGGGACACCAGGGCGTGATATTCAACAATATGGGCCGCATGGTGGTTATGTTGTTTTTGACGATGGTGTTCGAGTGGATATTAAGGCTGGGGTGTATACCCTAGGCGGGTATAGTGCGCACGCAGACCAGAAAGATTTAATTAATTTTGTTAAGCGTATGCGGTATAAACCACAAACTATTAGGCTTATACATGGCGATGATGGCGCGAAAAAAGCCTTAAAGCATGAATTTGAACGGCAGTTTGAGGCAGAGGTTATTATTGCTAGTTAAGTAGACGTTGGGTTGTTGGGCTTTAAAAAGCGCAGCCCAACCTACAAAATACCCTGTAATAACTCCTCAAAGTCGGTTGGCGCTGACGCAGGAAGCCCAACAAACAAGAGTTAAATTTACCAATGAGTTTATGGGGTGTGATCGTTGGTCTTAATAAGACCTGCCTCGCAAACAAGGGTTAAATTAACGATACGATACGTTTTGATTTAGTTTTTATACCCCTGCGGGTTTAAGCTTTGCCAATGCCAGCTATCGTTAACCATATCATCTAACTGCTGAGTTGCTTGCCAATTAAGCTCCTTTTTGGCGCGGCTAACATCAGCGTAGCAGGCGGCTACGTCACCAGCGCGACGCGGCACAATTTCATACGGTATGTCTACGTTATTAACCTTGCTAAAGGCTTTAACCATATCTAATACGCTAATGCCGTTGCCAGTGCCTAGATTATAAGCTTGAACGCCATTTATACCCTCGTTGGATAATAATTTTTCGACTGCTTTAAGGTGGCCTTTGGCAAGGTCAACCACATGAATGTAGTCTCTTACGCCAGTGCCATCATGGGTGTTGTAATCGTCACCAAAAATGGCGAGTTGCTGCCGTCTGCCAATGGCGGTTTGGGTAATAAATGGCATCAGGTTATTAGGTGTGTCATTAGGGTCTTCGCCGATCATGCCCGATGGGTGTGCGCCAACAGGGTTGAAATAACGCAGTAAGGCAATGGACCAAGGTTCTGTTTTATTAATGGCATCGGCAGCGGGCAGGTCGCCGAGCATTTGTTCAATAATTAGCTTTGAGCGGCCATAGGGGTTGGTGGCCGATAAGGGCATGTCTTCGGTCAGTGGCAATTTGCTTGGGTCACCATAAACGGTGGCCGATGAGCTAAACACCAGTTTTTTACACTGTGCCGCTTGCATCGCTTGGGCTAATACCAAGGTGCTATTAAGGTTATTGTCGTAATATTCCAGTGGCATGGCGCAAGACTCGCCAACGGCTTTATGGCCCGCAAAATGGATAACAGCGGCAATATCGTGTTGTTCAAATATGCCCTTCATTAGCGCGGTATCGCGGACATCACCTTTAATAAAGCTCAGTTTTTTCCCGGTGATTTGTTGAACGCGATTTAATGATTCTTCACAGGCATTTGATAAATTATCAATGGCGAGTACCTCATAGCCGGCCTGTAATAATTCTACGCAGGTATGTGACGCAATATACCCAGCACCGCCAGTGACTAAAATCATTTATTCATCCGTTGATAAAAGCCTCAGTATAACGTGTTCATGGGTTTTAGATAAGATATGGCGGTGATATAAAAAGCTTGATATAAGGGCGAAAAGTTTCAGTATTAATGGAAGCTACTATAAAATAGCGGCTGACATTAATAATAGGGAGCATACGGTGAAAGGAATTGTATTAGCAGGCGGGAGCGGTACACGTTTGTACCCCATTACACGTGGTGTGTCTAAGCAGCTAGTCCCCTTGTACGATAAGCCGATGATTTATTACCCTATTTCAGTATTAATGCTGGCAGGTATTAAAGACATTTTGTTGATTACCACTGCCGAAGACCAAGCCAGTTTCCAGCGTTTATTGGGTGATGGCAGTGAGTTAGGTATTCGCTTTGAATATGTGATTCAGCCGTCTCCCGATGGTTTGGCGCAAGCCTTTATTTTGGGTGAAACGTTTATTGGCGATGATGATGTTTGTTTAGTGCTTGGGGATAATATTTATCATGGGCATGATTTAACCAATATGTTGGCTCGCGCCGCTGCGAATGTGAGTGAGCAAGATAAGGCAACGGTTTTCGGTTACCGTGTGGCAGATCCAGAACGCTATGGGGTGGCTGAGTTTGATGATAAGGGTGTGGTGATTAGCCTTGAAGAAAAACCCAGCCAGCCAAAAAGTAATTATGCGGTCACAGGGCTGTATTTTTACCCCAATGATGTGATTCAAAAAGCCAAACAAGTCGTACCATCAGAACGTGGTGAACTTGAAATCACCAGTGTGAATCAAGCCTATTTAACCCAGCAGCGCTTAAAGGTTGAACTGATGGGCCGTGGTTACGCATGGTTGGATACCGGTACCCATGAAAGTTTGCTTGAAGCGGCTCAATTTATCGAAACGATTGAAAAACGCCAAGGCTTAAAGGTAGCGTGTTTAGAAGAAATAGCTTTTGAGCAAGGGTATATATCTAAAGAACAACTCATTGATTTAGCTAAACCCTTGGCTAAGAACCAATACGGACAATATTTATTAAAACGTGCGGAAGAAGGCATTTAAGCGATGAAATTTACCCCTCAAAAAATAGCCGATGTGGTGGTGGTTGAGCCACAGGTACATGGTGATCAACGTGGTTATTTTGTTGAAACATTTCGGCATGATTTGTTTGAAGCGGCCATTGGGCACTCGGTTAATTTTGTTCAGGATAATGAGTCAAAATCCTCTAAGGGTGTATTGCGTGGCTTACATTTTCAGTTGTCTCCGCATGCACAAAGTAAACTGGTGCGGGTCATTGATGGACGGGTGCTAGATGTGGCGGTAGATATTCGCCGTGGCAGCGCAAGTTATGGTCAGCATGTGGCGGTTGAGCTGACCGCAGAAAATAAAAAACAACTGTTTGTACCGCGTGGTTTTGCGCATGGTTTTGTGGTGTTGAGCGACACGGCAACCTTTGCCTATAAAGTAGACAATTATTACTCCCCCGAGTGTGATAGAGGCTTAGCGTTTGATGATCCACAACTAAACATTGATTGGCAGTTGCCGAGCGATCAGCTGTTACTGTCAGCAAAAGATACCCAGCAACCCTCGTTTGCTAATTTGGCCGATAGCTTTGACATGGCAGATACGTTGTATGCTTAAGATTAAAAAGATTCTATTAACGGGTACGACAGGGCAGCTAGGGCAATCATTTCAACAGTTGGCGCGGCAGTACCCGCAGTATGCGTTTACATTTGCCGACCGTAACGACTTTGACTTAAGCCAAACGGCCAGTATTGAGGCGTATTGTCAGCAACACCCATTTGATTTAATCATTAACTGTGCGGCGTATACGGCGGTTGATCAGGCGGAATCTGACGCTGAGTTAGCCGATGCGATTAATCACTTGGCGGTGCAAAAGCTGGCTGAGATAGCGGTTCAGCAGCAGGCTAAATTTATTCATATATCCACCGATTACGTATTTAATGGTGAGCAGCACCGACCGTATGTGGAAACCGATAAGGTCGCGCCAAGCAGTGTATATGGTGCCACTAAACTAGCAGGTGAGCAGGCATTATTGAAAGCAATGCCGCTGAATGCTTCGATTATTCGCACCTCTTGGGTGTATTCGCCTTTTGCCAATAATTTTGTAAAAACCATGCTCAAACTTGGTGAGCAACGCGATAGCTTAACGGTTATTTTTGACCAAGTGGGAACCCCAACCTATGCGCCAGATTTAGCTGAGGCGATCATGCATATGATAGCGACCGATACGTTTAAGCAACCCAATATGCCCACTGAGGTTTATCACTACAGTCATGAAGGGGTGTGTAGCTGGTATGACTTTGCAAAAACGATATTTGAGCTAAGCGGTACCCAGTGTGCGGTGAGCCCGATTGAAACAAAAGATTATCCAACGCCAGCAAAACGGCCAGCCTATAGCTTATTAAATAAAGCTAAAATTAAGCAGCAATTTGGGTTAACTATTCCTTATTGGAAGGATTCATTAAGACGCTGTATTAGTGTTCTACAGGAAAAAACACCATGAAAACAATTTTAGTCACCGGCGGTGCTGGTTTTATCGGTTCGGCCGTCATTCGGCATTTAATTAATGAGACTGATCACACCGTGGTGAATGTTGACAAATTAACCTATGCGGGTAACTTGGAATCACTGGTATCGGTGAGTGCTAACGCGCGTTATAGCTTTGAACAAGTAGATATTTGCGATGCAGCTGAAATACAACGAGTGCTGCTGCAATATCAACCTGACATTATTATGCACTTAGCAGCCGAGTCGCATGTGGATCGCTCTATCGACGGGCCAGCAGAGTTTATTCATACCAATATTATTGGTAGCTATACAATGTTAGAACAAGCGCGACACTATTGGGCGGATTTGACGGAGGCTAAAAAAGCCAATTTCCGTTTTCACCATATTTCAACCGACGAAGTGTATGGCGACTTAGAAGGCACCGATGACTTGTTCACCGAAACAACGCCTTATGCACCCAGTTCGCCATATTCAGCCAGTAAAGCGAGTTCTGATCACTTGGTGCGTGCCTGGCATAGAACCTTCGGTTTCCCAACATTAATAACCAATTGCTCGAATAACTACGGGCCGTACCACTTCCCTGAAAAGCTGATTCCCTTAGTGATTTTAAATGCACTGGCGGGCAAGCCGTTACCGGTATACGGCACGGGTAACCAAATACGTGATTGGTTGTACGTGGAAGATCATGCGCGGGCACTTGTGTTGGTGGCCACCAGCGGCGACATTGCCGAAACCTATAATATTGGCGGGCATAATGAAATGCAAAATATTGAGGTGGTGAAGACAATTTGTTGCCTACTCGAAGAATTAGCGCCACAAAAGCCAGCGGGCGTTGAGCGTTATGAAGATTTAATTAGCTTTGTCACCGATCGCGCCGGGCATGATGTGCGTTATGCGATTGATGCCAGTAAAATACAAAAAGAGCTCGATTGGTCGCCGCTAGAAACCTTTGACAGCGGTATTCGTAAAACGGTGCAATGGTACTTGGCCAATTTAGACTGGTGCGAACATGTGCTGGATGGAAGTTACCAGCAGTAGAAAAGAACTGTGTTACGTTATAAGCAGGAATAAAGAATAGTTAACAACAAGGAAGATTGATGATCCCAGTAATTATGTCGGGCGGTAGTGGTACCCGCCTTTGGCCGTTGTCCAGAAAACACAAACCAAAACAGTTTATTGCACTGTTTGGCGAGAACACGATGTTTCAGCAAACCTTACAACGCCTTGAAGGGCTTGAGGGCTTGCAAGCACCGATGGTGGTTTCAAATAACGACCATCGCTTTATGGTGGCAGAACAGTTACATGAACTTGGGGTTGATAACAGCACCATTATTTTAGAACCCTTTGGCCGTAATACCGCGCCTGCTTTGGCGATTGCTGCATTGCAAGCCACAACATCAGGCGATGATCCGGTGTTACTGGTATTGGCTGCCGACCATGTGATTGATGACGCACCCGCTTTTCATCAGGCAATAGCCTGCGCTAAACAGCAGGCAGAGGCAGGTATGTTGGTGACCTTTGGGGTGGTGCCAACATCAGCCAATACTGGTTATGGCTATATTGAAGCCGCTGAAAAAAACACCCTAAGTGCGGTAAAAGCCTTTGTGGAAAAGCCAGACTTGGAGACGGCTAAGCAATATTTGGCATCGGGCGCGTATTACTGGAACAGTGGTATGTTCATGTTTAAAGCCTCTGCCTTGCTGGATGAATTAGAACAACATTCACCAGATATTTTAAACCGTTGCCGAGATGCCTTGGAAAAAGGCACTAAAGACTTAGACTTTATTCGCCTACACACAGAGTCTTTTGAAGATTGCCCCTCGGACTCAATAGATTATGCGGTGATGGAACATACCAATAAAGCCGTTGTGGTGCCGTTAGATGCGGGCTGGAATGACGTGGGCTCTTGGGCATCGTTATGGGAATGTGCCGAGCAAGATGCGGATAGCAACGTGTTGCAGGGTGATGTGATGATTGATGGGGTTAAAAACGCCTATATTCACAGTGAACATCGGCTGGTATCTGTTTTAGGCTTGGATGATATTGTTGTGGTTGAAACCGCTGATGCGGTGATGGTGGCCAGCAAAGAGAGTGCGCAGCAGGTGAAAGGCATTGTGAATCGTTTAGCTAAACAGCAACGACCCGAGGCAGAAAACCACCGTCTATGTTACCGGCCTTGGGGGCATTATGACTCTATTGACTTGGGTGAACGCTTTCAGGTAAAACGAATTACGGTGAATGAGGGCGCTTCATTATCATTACAAATGCATCATCACCGCGCGGAACACTGGATCGTGGTGAGTGGTACAGCAGAGGTGACCTGTGGTGATAAGGTGATGCTATTAACTGAGAACGAATCTACTTTTATTCCGCTTGGCACAAAGCATCGCTTACATAACCCAGGTTGTGTTCCATTAGAAATGATAGAGGTGCAATCCGGCAGTTATTTAGGCGAAGACGATATTGTTCGTTTCGACGATAACTATCAGCGTAGCTAGGCCATAAGTACGTCGCCCCTTACTAACGCCTTTCGCTAGGCATGACCAATTTAAGAGAATCATAATGACTGAGACATTAAGCTGCTTTAAAGCCTACGATATTCGTGGGCAGCTTGGAGCACAATTAAACGAAGACATTGCCTACCGTATTGGACGTGCTTTTGGTGAGTACTTGCAGGCGAATAAAATCGTTATTGGCGGCGATATACGTGAAACCAGTCCCGCTTTAAAAGAAGCGGTGGCGAACGGCTTGAAAGATGCTGGGGTGAATGTGCTGGATATTGGCATGGTGGGTACAGAAGAAATTTATTTTGCGACTCAATACCTAGGTGTTGATGGTGGGGTAGAAGTAACCGCTAGTCATAATCCGATTGATTATAACGGCATGAAACTGGTGCGAGAAGGTTCAAAACCAATCAGCGGTGATACCGGCTTGAATGATATTCAACGCCTTGCTGAACAGAATGATTTTAAAGACATCGATTATGCGGCGAGAGGGGTGACCGAGCAGATTTCAACCATAGAACCTTATGTTGATCACCTATTAACGTACTTAAATACTGATGGCTTAAAACCATTGAAATTAGTGGTTAATGCGGGCAATGGGGCTGCGGGACACGTGATTGACGAGTTGGAAAAACGCTTTAAACAAGCAGCAGTACCGATTGAGTTTATAAAAGTTCATCATGAAGCCGATGGCACCTTTCCAAATGGGATACCTAACCCCTTATTGATTGAAAACCGCCCAGCAACGGCTGAAGCGGTAAAAGCTCATGGTGCAGATATGGGCATTGCTTGGGACGGAGACTTTGATCGTTGTTTCTTGTTTGATGAAAATGGTGCATTTATTGAAGGCTATTATATTGTTGGCTTATTGGCAGAGGCCTTTTTAGCTAAAACGCCCAATGCAAAAATTATATATGACCCGCGTTTAACCTGGAATACCATTGATATCGTAAAAGAAGCAGGCGGTGAAGCGATCATGAGCAAGACCGGGCATGCTTTTATTAAGGAACGCATGCGCAAGGAAGATGCCGTTTATGGGGGCGAAATGAGTGCTCATCATTATTTTAGGGATTTTGCATACTGTGATAGCGGGATGATTCCCTGGTTATTAGTGGCTGGGTTATTGAATGCTAAAAATAAAAAACTATCAGAATTGGTAGCGGAACGGATTGCTACATATCCATCGTCCGGTGAAATTAATAGTAAATTAAGGGACCCTGACGCATCCATTAATCGTGTATTGGATGCGTATAAAGATCAGGCAGTCAATATTGATCAAACCGATGGTATAGGTGTTGAGTTTGACCAATGGCGCTTTAACCTAAGGCGCTCAAATACTGAACCGGTTGTGCGCTTGAATGTAGAGTCTAAAGGTGATGTTCGCTTAATGAACGAAAAAACACGTGCGATATTAGCGATATTATTGGAGTAAGGTATTGCCCGTCATCTAATGGGTGCTAAGGGGGGTTTGTTGGGCTTTCTTACAAGAGCCTTATTAGTTGCTGTGGTGGGTTGCGCTTTTTAAATCCAACGGTTGCCCTAATTTATAGCCGAGAGCCAGCTATCAACTCGGTTAACGAGGGCATGTTGGGTCGATTTATTAATAAATGCGCCAATATGACCGCCCTCTAGTTTGAGTTCTTGGTAAAGTTTGGGTGGAATATGTTGCTGTAATGCCGCACTTGATTGAGGCGCGACAATATGATCAGACGTGGCAAAAATATTTAATACGGGGCAACGTATGTTTTCTAGCAGGACGGCTACGTTACCTAAATGTAATTTCTTTAGGTGCAATTGGTTTTTTTGGTAGAAAGAACGACCAAACTCATCAGCAGCTTTGCCTGCTAGATCAGGACTGTCATTAATCCATTTTTCCATTTCTAAAAAGAAGATCAACTGCTTTTTATCATGAACAAGTTGATCAAGTTGTCGGTACTTTTCTCGATTTAATTGAAAGGGTTTTAATGTTTTGAATAATAGGGTTAGAGCCAGTCCAGGAATATTATGATGGCTGGGCTCTTGGTTAATGAAAACGCTTGTCCCCCATTGTTCTACCGTACTTTCTTTAACCTGGAAGTCCACAGGCGTGACCAGGGTGATGAGCTTTCTGATGCAACTAGGGTGTAACGCTGTGTAACAAAGCGAAAACACACCGCCTTGGCAAATCCCCAACAAATCAATTTTTTGAACATCACCGTGGCGCTTTACTTGTTGCACGCAGCGATAGAGTAAGCCGTTAATGTAGTCATTTAGGCTGGTCATGCAATCGCTGGTATCTGGGTAGCCCCAGTCAACTAGGTAAACGGGGTAGCCTTGCTTTAGTAAACGTAATACCAGTGATCGTTCTGGCACAATATCTAAAATATAAGGTCGGTTAATGAGTGCGTAAACACATAAAATCGGCGTGTTTTTTTGTGGAACATCTAACGGTAAATAGCGAAATAAACGAAGCTTGTTCTCTTGGTAAATAAGCTCATAGGGTGCATGGTTAGAGTTTTTTAAGTGATCGCTATCAATGTGCTGAAGCTGATCCATCAATTGTTTAAAGTGACTTGTCCAGTGCTTAGAATGATAGGAGGTGGGTGGCATTACTGTTTTTTTTGAAGCACGTCAATTGACTGTTTAAGCGCGTGTATTGTTGATGCTGTTTGCTCTCGGTGCTCGGCAAATTGCATGCGCAATTGGTGTAAATTCTCGTGCAACTCATCAATGGTTTGTTGACTAGGAAGTCCTAAAAACTGGCTGAGTTGACTGACAAGTTCGTGCTGAACTATTTTTAGTTGGCTGAAGGCTAAATATAACGCTTGCTGGGCTTGTAGGTAATCGGGTTGCTGGCAGGCTTCTTTAAAGGCTGCCTCGCCTGCCTTTAGCCAAAATTGGCATAACTCTTCATTGCTCGGTGATGTTGGGGATTTTTCTTTTAATTGCAAAAATTCATGCAGGGCTTGTTGTCCAATATCAGCATGGATGATATTGAGTGCGCTTAGAGCTGCTTGAAAGGCAGTGATACTTTCTTGCGCATTTTGAGAGCTGCTTGAGGAGTCAAACAGTTGGGCCCATGATGCGGATAATGGGGTAGCGGAACGTGTGATGCCATGAAACCAGTCATGAGTATTGGTTTGAAAGCCTAGTGTGTTAGGGATATCCCAAAAGCTAGCTAGGTCGGGTGTGGCTTTATGTGCCTCATTTAAAAACTGCTGATAAAACTCGCCCTGCTCTTTAAACGCAGTTAACACATCTTTGTATTCAGTGGCTAGGCTGCTTTCAATCAAACGGTTGAACTGTTCGATGATTGAGTCAGAGGTGGTTTTCGCTGTCATGACAGTATCTTTTTAAAGAGGTTATTTAATGTTATTAAAACACGATGAAAACGTATGGTTGAAACGTTGAATTAATGGTTTTGTATGGTCAGTGTGGCCTTAGGTTTAATGTTAACCATAGACCAATGACTAACAGCCCAATTTAAAATTTCTGAACCAGTATACGTGACTAATTCTGCAGGGGGGTGGAAATTTAAATAGCCTAAAACCTTAATGAGTGTGTGGTTAACATCTAGAAGGGAGACATCTTCCGCACCGGTTCGTTTGCTTAACTTGTCGCCATTTATATCGCTGAGTACAGGAATATGTGCGTAATTAGGCTGACTAAGGTGAAGTTGCCGTTGCAGGTAAATCTGCCTAGCGGTGCTGTCTAATAAATCGTACCCCCTTACAACATGAGTGATACGCTGTTCAGCATCATCAAGAGCCACGGCTAAATGATAAGAGGCTATATTGTCTTTTCTATGGACAATAAAGTCCCCGACCTCGCTCTTTAATGACTGAGTGATACGCCCTTGAACTTGATCATTAAAAGACATTGAATCAGTCAATAATTTTATCCGCATTGCGCTTGCATGCTGCGAAGAAGGTGGGTACTTAAAGCAATAAGCATCATAAACACCCTTGTTGATATGACGTGTTGCTAACTCCTTCCTAGAGCAACGACAAGGGTAAACAAGGGATTGGTCACGCAAATCAGCTAGCGCATGTTGATAAGCAGGGTAGCGAGTTTGCTGGTAAAAAACGTCTTCATCCCAGTAAAGCGCGTATTGCTCAAGTGTTTTAAGAATCTGGCTTGCGTGCTCTGTTTTGCAGCGCAAAGGATCAAGGTCATCTATTCTAAGTAACCATTGGCCGTGGTGCGCTCGGGCATCAATAAAGCTGGCTACGGCCGTATATAGCGATCCAATATGTAAGGGGCCGGTGGGTGAGGGGGCAAAACGCCCCCTGTACCAACTATCAGAGGTAACGGTCGTCAATTAACGTTGACGCTGACAAGCTATATCTTTTGCTTTTCTCTAATTTCATCGAGGGACTTGCAATCAATGCATTGAGTAGCAGTAGGTCGAGCCTCTAAACGTTTGAGGGTAATTTCAATTCCACAGGTTTCACAAAAACCGTAGTCACCGCTATCAAGCAAGTTCAATGATTCATCAATTTTTTTAATTAATTTACGCTCACGGTCACGGGTACGTAGCTCTAAACTAAAATCAGATTCCTGAGACGCACGGTCCGTTGGGTCTGGAAAATTAGAGGCCTCGTCCTGCATGTGGTGAACGGTACGATCCAAGTCAAGTTTCAGGGCATCTTTCCATTGAAGAAGAATGCTTCTAAAGTGCTCAGTTTGAGCAGGGCTCATGTGATCTTCACCTTTTTTAGGCTTATAAGGTTTGAAGTCCAGATGACTTGCGTCTAAGTTTTTATCTTTTGATGTTGCCATTTTTTTACTACCAAGTGTTTAAAAAAAATCAAGCGCGAATAAATATCAGGTTTTAAGTTTAATCGCAATCTTTTTATTTAATTTATAGTTAATTAGTCTAGCGGATGATGGTTTAAAATGTGTTTTTAATTAAGATATATTTAAGGTTTTAACATGTTGATAAGCCAGCCATCTAATAGAATGAAAAAGGTTTCGTCTTTTCATGTCATGGATGTGATGACGCGAGCAAAAAAAATGGAAGCAGCTGGGCATGATATTGTGCATATGGAAGTGGGTGAGCCTGATTTTTCAACAGCTCAGCCCATTGTAGATGCCGGCATTGAGTTTCTTCAACAAGCGGTTGTGCACTATACCGAGGCCCAAGGGCTACCAGCGTTACGCCAAAAAATATCAGATTTCTATCTGCAACAGTATGGTGTTCGCGTGGCAATAGACCGTATCTTTATAACGCCAGGTGCGTCGGGTGCGTTAACGGTCGCCTTAGCAATGTTGTTAGATAAGGGTGACGAAGTGCTGATGCCAGACCCTGGTTACCCGTGTAACAGCAATTTAACAACACTGTTTGGTGGTCAGCCTAAAATAGTCAGTGTGGATGCAGACGATAACTTTCAATGGACACGCGAGAAAGTGTTGAGCCACTGGAGTGATTCAACAAAAGGCCTAATGGTTGCTTCACCATCAAACCCAACAGGGACATTAATATCGGCAGAACGATTATCGGACTTAGTTGAAACGGTTAAGGAAAAGGGTGGTTTTTTAATTTCTGATGAAATATATCACGGCTTAACCTATGAACAGCGAGCTAACTCTGCGCTGGAATATTCTGATGATGTATTTATCCTCAATAGCTTTTCTAAGTTCTTTGGAATGACAGGTTGGCGCTTAGGTTGGCTGATTGTGCCTGAGCAGGCTATTAGCGCAGCTACACGGCTAATGCAGAACCTTTATATATCATCACCTACCCATTCGCAGTATGCGGCTTTAGCAGCCTTTGAGGACGATGCTCAGGCTGTATTAGTGGCGAGGCGAGATGAGTTTAAGGCACGCAGAGATGTTTTGTACCAAGGGTTAGAAGAATTGGGTTTTGTAATACAGCATAAACCTCAAGGTGCATTTTATATTTATGCTGATTGTAGTGCTTTTACCGATGACAGCTATGCCTTTGCGTTGGACTTATTAGAGCAACAAGGCGTGGCTGTTACCCCCGGGATTGATTTTGGGCGCAATAAGCCAGAGCGCTATTTGCGTTTTGCATACACCACGTCAAGGCAGCAAATTGAATTGGGCTTAATGCGGATTAAGGCATTTTTAGTATCAAAAGGCTTAGCTTAATATAGGCACGTTATTCAATAATGGCGTGCCTAAGCATCTTGCCCAGCGCACCAACCCGATGACCAGGCCCATTGGAAATTGTAGCCACCCAACCAGCCTGTTACATCAAGCACCTCACCAATAAAATATAACCCGGGTTGTTTTTTAGAGGCCATGGTTTGTGATGATATTTCGTTACAATCAACCCCACCTAATGTTACCTCAGCGGTGCGGTAGCCTTCTGTATTGTTGGGCTTAACGGTCCAATGCTGTAGTTGCTGGGAAATCTCATCAAGCCGCGGGTGTGACAGCTTTTGTAGTGGGCTGTCAGCCGTTTCCAAACCGAGTAAAGCCACGATAAGGCGTTTAGCTAAATGCTTCCCTAGAAGCGTCTTTAATGAACGGTTAGGTTGTTCAGCCTTCTTTTCTTTAAGCCAAGCTGCAAGGTCTAAATCAGGAAGCAAATTAATTTGAATGGACTCGCCCGCCTGCCAGTAAGACGACAACTGCAAAATGGCTGGGCCGCTTAGGCCACGGTGAGTAAACAGTAGGTTGTCTTGGAAACTGATTTTTTCATTACTGGCAAGGCAAGGCACACTAATACCTGATAAATCATAAAGCGTTGCCTTATCTTGGTTTTGCAAGGTGAACGGTACAAGGCCTGCTTGAGTGGGCCAAATGTGGTGACCGAATTGCTTGGCGATTTGATAGCCAAAGGCGCTAGCCCCCATTTTAGGAATGGATAAGCCACCGCTAGCGATAACAAGTGATTGGCAATGATATGAGCCGGTCGATGTTTCAAGTTCAAACCCGTCGGGCTGCCGCTTGTGAACATGTTGAATCTGGCAGTTAAGTTGAAAGTTTACGTTGTAATTAGCGCACTCAGACAGCAGCATGGTTAAGATATCTTTCGAGCTTTCATTGCAAAATAGCTGACCATGTTCACGTTCATGGTAGGGGATTTTATAGTCTTCAACTTGTGCAATAAAATCCCATTGGGTATAGCGTGATAAAGCGGATTTACAAAAATGTGGGTTATGCGATAAATAATGCTCACTGCCAACATCATAATTGGTGAAATTACAACGCCCACCACCGGACATTAAAATCTTTTTTCCTGCTTTGTTGGCGCTGTCTAACACGAGTACTTGACGGCCACGTTTGGCGGCTTCAATGGCGCAGATAAGACCTGATGCACCAGCCCCAATAATGAGAACATCAACGTATTTGTTTGGCATAAGTTATGGCTGTAGTTTGTCGCTAAATGGACAAGACCTTGTTAAAAACCATTAGTATACGGCAATAAAAAAGGGTGAATGGCCTAATGGTCATTCACCCTTTGATGTGAGAGAGAACTAGAAAAAGAAATTTAAGTTACTGTCTGGCACAACCGAATGGTTAAACCTCATTTGACGGTTAGCTAACTTAACTTGGTCACCCTCAACACGCCAAGTATCAGTTCGTGAAACAACCATCCTTCGTTCGTCCCCATCTAAGCGATTACGGCTGACGGTTACAAGAGAAAGTACCTGCCACTCACCATCGGTATCGGTTGGGAACACTTCGATATTTGAGATGGAGTGACGAATAAGGTTTTGAGGGTTTTCTGACCAAACCAAACTTGTTGCAAAGCGAGAAACTCGCAGAGCCAATTGAGGTTTATAGTCATTAAAAATATTGGCTTCCAATGTCTTCTCAGTGTTTTTTTCTGCACGTAGGTAGCGAGCAGGAAAAGGCATATAGTAATGAATATCTTCGGTTAGCATGTCTAACCATTGCTGGTATTCTTCAGTATCTAGCAAGCGAGCCTCTTTAAAAAGTAAGCTTTGAAAAGCAAGGTAGGTATCGCTATTAACAGGTGCTTGTATTGGGAGTGATGTAGACATGTTAGTTAGCCTCCGTTGCTTTTGCTTCATCAAAGGTGCTGTAAGTTGGCATACTGCTCCAGTCATTAGCCATCATCACTTCTTGCCAGCGACGGTAGAAATACCGTTGATTTTGTTCGCCAACTAAGCCATCACTAATAACGCCAGGCATTTCTGGGTGTGCGTACTCTTTACCCATAGCCATATTAGTATAGACATCGTTTTGTCGTGTTTGCCAGCCTCTATTCTGGGTAGTACAAGCTGTAAAGTTCTCACCATCATCATTGTCAAACATACCGGCAGCACCAAAGGTACGGCAAACATTATCTAAAACGGTTTGTTTGAGCTCATCTGACATCTCTTTGTCGACCATTGCCCATGTCCACATTTCCATTTTGTTGGGCCCTTTAGGGTGGTAGACACGGAACCAATTTAGCCCGGGTAACATTTGTACATTTGGGAAAATGGTCATGTTAATTTGTGAGCCCCAAAATTGCTCTCCACGCAGTTTGCCTAGGCGAGAAATGACGGTGTCACGGTTTTCTTCTAAGTACGCAACAGGGACGCTCGGTTCAGGGTAAAAAGCATAGCCAGATTGACCGTCAAGTGACGAGATAATAGAATGGCCATTCATGCCAGCGCCAGCCATAGCGGTAGAGCTATCAACACTGGTGTTTCCTAATGATAGGCTTTCAATATTAATACTGGTGGCAACGGACATCACACCTGCATGTGCCCAGCCTATGTGGTAACCATCACCACAGGCATTTTCGACCGGTAATTTCCAATTAACAGGGTACTCAACCTTTTGGCTTGTTCCAATCAGCTCAGTGCCCTCTGGCATAGCATCTAACCAAATATCTAAATACCATTTCATGTTACCTAAATAGTCTTCTAAGGCGGGTGCTTTAGGGTCAAAATTACCAAAAATAAGGCCCTTGTAACTGTCTACTTGACTCACTGGCGTTAAGCCAAATTTAGTTTTATCTAATTCGTTATGGTAAGCATCCTCTTCAAGCGGGACACCAGATAATGTGCCATCATTAGAAAAATTCCAGCCATGATAGCTGCACGTGAAGCTTTTGGCGTTGCCCTTGTCAGACTTACAAAGACGATTGCCACGGTGGGTGCAGGTATTTAAAAAGGCTTTAACAGATTGATCTTTTTGGCGAATAACCAGTATCTCGTCTTCACCCATAAAAGTTCTAAAGTAGTCCCCTGGCTCAGGGATTTGACTATCATGAGCTAGAAATAACCAGCAACGGCCAAATATTTGTTCCTGTTCCTGTTCGTAAATGTCTTGATTATGAAAAATAGTACGATTTTGGCGACCGGTTTTATTGTCAACTAATTGACTAACATCTAGTTTACTCATGACTCTCCATTTTGATAAGTTTGTTGTTATTTCTGGTTAGAAATATTAGGGATAACTAATATTCTAACGTTTGTTATTTTTTATTTATAATACGGTTAATTCCTAGAGGGTCAAGCTTTTAAGTCAATATATGAGTGATTAACCTGCGGTAGTCGTTAAAAAATCAGGTTTGAAATAACAGTTTATAATTGATACCGTAATGCTTTGAAAATAACGATAACCAACCTCAGTTTAGAGGGGTTTCTTATACCTGTTACAGATTGGATTTAACTAACATAAGCATTAGCGTTATCAGTGTCAGCAGAAAGGTCCCCTGTGCAATGGTCGGGCATTTATGACGTTAAATAGACTGACCTATGTTAAAAAAGCATTGAATTTTGATGGGTTAGCCCCGATGTATAAGAGATGTGAAGATAAGCCGTAATCGGCTTGAAGTTAGGTGCCGGTAGCGAGTTGTTTACCGTCAATACGTTATTGAATATAAGCCAGTAGGATTTGGAATAATGCCAGAAACAGATTTGAGTGCGTCACAGCAAGCCTTGCAACAATTAAAATTGACGATCAGTCAGCAGATTATCGGTCAAGAGTCTTTAATAGAACGCATGTTAATTGCCTTATTAGCGGATGGGCATATCTTGGTAGAGGGAGCGCCTGGTTTGGCAAAAACGCGGGCCATTAACGTACTTAGTAAAGGTATTGAAGCAGATTTTCACCGAGTGCAGTTTACCCCAGATTTATTGCCGTCTGATTTAACCGGTACCGATATTTATCGTCCACAGCAAGGCAGTTTCGAATTTCAAAAAGGGCCGTTATTTCATAACTTGGTGTTGGCCGATGAGATCAACCGGGCACCGGCAAAAGTTCAAGCAGCCTTGCTAGAGGCAATGGCTGAAAGGCAAATTACGGTTGGCTCTGCCACTTACCCCTTGCCAACTTTATTCATGGTGATGGCAACCCAGAACCCACTTGAGCAAGAAGGGACATATGCACTACCAGAAGCACAGTTAGATCGGTTTTTATTACATATAAAAATTGATTACCCAAATGCGGAGCACGAGAAGGAAATTTTGTACTTAGCACGCGCAGAAGCAAGCGGTAAGGGGGGTGAACGAAAAGAGCGAGAGACCATTAGTCAGCAAAGTTTGTTTGATGCGCGCCAAGAAGTATTGAGTGTATATATGAGCGATGATTTGGAAGGTTATTTATTACAGCTGGTGCTTGCAACACGTCAGCCAGCAGCCTATGGTGAGGATTTGGCAGCGTGGTTGCAATACGGTGCAAGCCCTAGAGCAAGCATTGCCCTGGACCGTTGCGCCCGTGCAAAAGCATGGTTGCAAGGGCGAGACTTTGTTAGCCCAGAAGATATTCAAGATATTGCCTATGACGTGTTACGCCATCGTTTGATTTTATCGTATGAGGCAGAGGCTGAAGGCATCACCAGTGATCATTGTATTAAGGAAATAATTGCTCGAGTTGCCGTGCCTTAAATGGAGGCGATAGATGAGCACGAGCCACGGATTAAGGTGTCACTAAAAACCCTAGTCAATTTGGTTAAGCAAGCCCCTTTAGTTGATTTGTCACATAAGCAAATTCGAGCTGGGCAAAGTGGTGAGTACGTCTCACGTTTTAAAGGGCGTGGTATGGAGTTTGATGAAACGCGTTTATACCAGCCAGGGGATGATATTCGCAGTATTGATTGGCGGGTGACGGCGCGGACCAATGTCACGCACAGTAAGGTGTTTCGTGAAGAGCGAGAGCGCCCAGTATTTATATCAGTGGATTCTCGCCCTGCGATGAGGTTTGCCACCCGTGGTGTTTTTAAATCAGTACAAGCGGCAAAGTTGGCCGCTTTATTGGCTTGGGCTGCACACTTAAATGGTGATCGTGTAGGTGGGCAAGTATTTAATGAAAAGGGCTGTCAGGAACTAAAGCCAGCATCCGGGAAGCGAGCCGTTTTACATTTTTTAAATGCCCTAGTGACGCCGAATCCAGGGCGCAAACTAGATAATATTCCCTTGGAAAAAGTGTTGTTACGTTTAATTCAACACGCAAGGCCGGGCAGCTTGTTGTACATCATCAGTGATTTTCGTGGCTTAGATAAGCACTTAGATGCTTACTTGTCCAAACTGGCTCGCCATTGTGAGGTGGTATTAATTCAAGTATATGACCCATTAGAAAGCCACTTACCTGCAAAAGGGCGTTACCGCTTAAGTGACGGTTCGGTTGATATTACCATTGATAGTGGCGATACGAAGCATGTTCTAGCTTATCAACAGCAATTCCAACAGCGTCAACACCACTTAATGACGTTGTGTAAAAAATGGCGGATGAACCTACTGCAATGCAGTACCCAACAGCAGTCGATTGAGGCGTTAAATTAATGGAGCCATCACTAAACCTGCGTGATATTCACTTACCTGATGCAATGAGCATTTGGCCGCCTGCACTTGGCTGGTGGTTGTTGCTCATTCTTATTCCTTTATTGATAGTCATAGGCTGGTTTTTGTTTAAACGGTTGACGAGGCGCACAGCGTTAAAAGGTGCAAGAAGCCTGTTGGTCGATATTAAACAACAAGCAGCAGGTGATAAACGCCAAACCATACGTGCTTTATCGCACTGTTTACGACGATTTCATATGAGCAATGGGCAAAGAGAACAAGTGGCCGGTTTAAGTGGGCAGGCCTGGTTATTGTACTTAGATGGTATTGTTGACGGTACGCCTTTTAGTCGTGGCATTGGCCGCTGTTTAGCAGATGCACCGTACCAAAAAACGATTGCCGATAATGTGGATATTAATGCGCTTATCGAACTGTGTGAAACAGCTTTAAAAGGACAAAAGAGATGATTCAATTAGCCTCACCTTGGTTATTATTGGCCATCATCTTACCTCTAATATACCGTTACTTACTGCCACCACAGCTGGTGTTAGAGCAAGCGGCATTAAAAGTGCCATTTTTAGAAGATTTTAATCAATTTGAGCACGCTGCCATATCACAACAAAAAAAATGGCCAATTGTTTTAGCGAGCCTTGCATGGGTGTTATTGGTGTTTGCTTGTGCACGTCCACAATGGTTAGGTGAACCGATTGAACAAGCGATTAGTGGGCGCGACCTAATGCTTGCGGTCGACGTATCGGGTAGCATGAAGGAAAAAGACTTTGTACTGAATGGCCAGCAGATTGACCGTTTAAGTGCCACCAAGCATGTTGCAAGTGAGTTTATTCAACGTCGAACTGGTGATCGTCTAGGGTTAATTTTATTTGGTACCACAGCGTACTTACAAACCCCGTTAACCTTTGATAGACAAACGGTGGCAAACTTATTGAATGAATCCTTTATTGGGATTACCGATGATGAACCCGCGACTTCAATTGGTGATGCGATTGGCTTGGCCGTTAAGCATTTGAAAAATGAACAAACCGATAGCCGAGTTTTAGTGTTGTTAACCGATGGCACGAATACAGCAGGCGAGGTTGGCCCTCTACAAGCAGCTCAATTAGCCGCTGATCATCATTTGAAAATTTACACCATTGGTATTGGTGCGGATGAAATGTTAGTGCGCAGTTTATTTGGTAACCGAACATACAACCCCTCACGTGATTTAGACGAAAAAATGCTTAACGCGATTGCCGATAAAACCCAAGGGCAATATTTTCGTGCCCGTAATAAAGAACAATTAGATGCTATTTATCAATTACTGGACGAGCTTGAACCGGTTGAAAAGGACAAACAGTTTTACCGTCCGATGACTGAGCTATATTATTGGCCTTTGGCACTAGCACTATTGCTAGCAGCTGGGGTTGCGGTGTCACGGTTGAGGTTTAAATGAACATATCCGACTTTCACTTTATTAGGCCCTATTATTTGCTGGCATTGATTCCCTTGGTCGTTTTTATTGTGTTCGCACTCAAAAACAAGCTTAAGCAAGGTGACTGGAGTGAGGTGTGTGATGCAGAGTTATTGCCCCATATCTTGCAGCAAACACCCTCGAAACAGAACCGCTGGATGCTGCTAACGCTTTCCTTGGCAGGGTTCTTGGGGGTTATTGCCATAGCGGGACCTACTTGGCAACGTTTGGATTCGCCCGTGTTTCGAAATGATGCGGCGTTAATTATTGCGTTAAACCTGTCGAAAACAATGGATGCGCAAGATATAAAGCCCAGCCGAATTGCGCGTGCTCGTTATAAAATAGCCGACATCTTAAGGGCGCGAAAAGATGGTTTAACAGCCCTCTTGGTTTACTCGGGGGATGCGTTCACCGTGACACCGTTAACGAGTGATGTAGCCACCATTGAAAGTCAGTTGGGTGCGCTTGAAACAAGCATTATGCCCAGTAGTGGTAATAATACAGCCGCCGCTATAAAACTAGCCGTGCAGTTGTTACAGCAAGGTGCGCAGCAACAAGGGGATATATTTCTCATCACCGATGGGATTGGCGAGCAAGATCCCGATGATTTAATTAAGCTAGTAGGTCAGTACAAGCTGTCAGTGTTAGGTGTTGGTAGCGAGCAAGGTGCACCAGTAACCCTTTCTCGAGGTGGTTTTTTGAAAGACTCATCAGGTAATATTGTATTATCGAGTTTACCCACGGCCCAGTTAAAGACCCTCGCAAACGAAGGGCAGGGTGTCTATCAACAAGTGACCCTGAGTGATGATGATACCAATGCCTTAATGGCAGGGTTGAATAAGGCGAGTACAGCGGATTCTAAGCAACAAAGTAGCGGCGTAATTGAGCAATGGCAGGATCAAGGAGTTTGGCTGTTATGGCTATTGTTACCACTGGCGGCCTTAAGTTTTCGAAAGGGTTTTTTGTCATTGGCCTTACTGCTGGTTTTGCCGTTACCACAAACGAGTTATGCGGTGTCTTGGCAAGACCTTTGGTTAAATAAAAACCAACAGGCACAACAAGCCTTTCAAGATCAGCAGTTTGAACAGGCGGCTGAGTTGTTTGAATCACCAAAATGGAAAGCCGCTGCGCAATATAAGGCAGGGCAATACCAGCAAGCCGCCGACAGCCTAAATGGTATTGATACTACCGATGCTTATTATAATAAAGGAAATGCCTTAGCCAAGACAGGGCAGTTAGAGGCGGCATTAGATGCCTACCAGCAAGCGTTAACAGGTAACCCGAATAATGAAGATGCCGCCTTTAACCTAAAAAAAGTGGAAGAGGCATTGAAACAGCAGAAGGACCAGCAACAGCAAGATAACAACCAGCAAAAAGGTGACGAAAAGTCGGATAAGCCATCGGATGATTCCCAACAGGAGCAACAGCAAAGCGAACAATCA
>ERZ1027208.61-NODE-61-length-57669-cov-16.573333_pt1 | contig 57669 bp, 57 predicted proteins | sample MGYA00520867_ERZ1027208 | MGnify/ENA primary metagenome ERZ1027208 (study PRJEB33311, sample SAMEA4378413) | marine metagenome | biome: Marine biome; feature: Fjord; material: Water | collected 2014-07-20T08:00:00Z/2014-07-... | depth 75 m ... | reverse complement strand
AATACTCAAATACTCAAATACTCAAATACTCAAATACTCAAATACTCAAATACTCGGCCGAACTCTTGACTCAATATTCAAATACTCCGCCGAATTCAGGGCCAAGTACTCCAATATCTTATATAGCGCTAAATCTAACAGGGAATATCAAGTCGAGCTAAAGGGCTTCTGTAAATCTTTGCACACCTAAAATGACTTGTTTGATTTAACCGTTCATCCTGAGCTTGTCGAAGGGCGTAACCTCGCATTGATCTTTTAATTTCAGTCGGCATCTATATCTGGGTAGTTGTGGTTGTTTCTCACGTAAATAAGAATCTGTTAGCTAGGCTGTGCACCCTGGTATCGCCCCAGGACCAGTAACACTTCCCTTGCAGGGCAGGGCATAAGCGATAATGCTCACTTAATAACCTTATTTATAGTGTGTTTTATGAACAGGTAACAATGGAGTGTTCCGTTATTACTCAGGTCTGCCTTTTATTCTAGATTACCAAACATTTGTACCACTAAAATATGAACCTAGTTTCACATTGTTATGCGCTATTTAGCTGTTAAATTCATTTTATATGCTCAAAAGTATAGTTTTTTAGGTTCATTTGTACCATTTAAGGTGTGACTGTCTATCAGTTGATCAGTCATACAGGAGGATTAGTCATCCTTAGGGGTGAAAATGTAATGGAATGTAAATTCCTTGGAAACAAACAGTGTGCAGGGCAATCAGGGCGGGTTAGGATTCATTCCACAGTTTGAACACAGAATTATAAAAATAAAAATGAATATCAACATCAAATCTATAGTTGTATCGATCTTGAGTTTAGCCATCAGCGTTTCAGCTGTAGCAGAAAAACAAGTGACAGAGGCTGAAACTGCGGAAGTATTAAGAATGGTTGGGCAAGATTCAAATAAGTTAATAAGAACTGGAGCGGCATATTCTCTAGAGACATTAAACAGTAATAGTAAATTACCGCCTTTTGCTTTGATACTCAAAAATGACGGTACCGTCGGTAAAATACAGCCACTGGCCGCGATCATTGTTAATGCTCCAACAGTAGAAAAGATTAATTATCTTCGAGGACAAATTAAAAGTTTTGCAGAAAAAGGTGAAATTAAAGCAGGTGCATTATTTTCAAGAGGCTTTGGTCGTTCAGTGGATAAAAAGACCGAAGTTAAAGGTTTGATCGTTGAATCAGAGCATAGAAATGGCCCAAGTACTGTGCAATTTGTGCCTACAGTAGAAACAAACGGCGTATTGGTTGCTCAAGAATCAACCACTAAAGCTAAGCCAAGACTATTTTTTAATAATAGTATCAGTTCAGATGAAACGTATAAAAAAATAAAACAAGCGATTTCTCAGTCTGAAAAATAATAATAAGCAGTACACAAAGAATTGATAATGGTTGATATATCAGCCAGTCAATAGAGGTTAAATCCTCACAATAACAATAATAGGAGACAACAAATGAAAGGCCTTAAAAAACTTGTTCTTGCTACAGCTGTAGCAGCTGCTCCATTTGCACAAGCTGAGCTTACTGCAATGGACGATTCTTTCTTAGAAGGAATGACTGGTCAAGCGGGTATCACGCTTGATATTAACTTAGACATGAATATCGAAGAAATTCGTTATGCAGATGAAGATGGTTACGGTGAAGACATCAATGATGGCGGTTACTTAACTCTATCTAAAATTAAAATCTTTGGTGACCAAGGTACTGCAAACGACCAAGCACTTATCAAAGGCGTTACAATTGACGTTGATAAGGATGACGGTATCGTAATTGGTTTTGGCCAAATCGGTGGTGTTTCTGACGAAGTTGGTACTAATGCTGCTGCTGCGGTAATTGCAAGCAATTACTGGACTGGTGTTAACATCACTACAGATTTCGGAATTAACGGAACTCAAGCTGGTTCTTTAGAAATCAAAAACTTCACAAACTTCGTACCGAACGCCCTTGCATTGGAAGGTGTTATAAAGTTCGGTTATGACCTTGTGGATTCAACTGGTAACGTAACTGCTGGTGCTGGTGGTGCTGCTGGTAACACTCTAAACGCTGCTGCTATTGTTGCAGGTTCTGCTGGGACAATAGATATGGCTACAGCTCAAGTCATGGCTGACGATATGTTTACTAAAGTTGCTTTAGTAGTTGATGGCGATGCAACGTTAGGCGCTATTGCAAATGCAACTTCTTCAACTGGTTTGATTGCTCAAGAATACGCTGCATTAGGCGGTGGTGGTGAAGCAGTATACGAAACAGCAAAAGAAAATGTTTTGAACAACACTGATGCTGCAACTGTTACTGCTGGTTCTCCAAATGGTTTTGCGCAAGCAGTAACTGCTGGTACACACATCGATGCTAGCGTTTCTATCACTGCTGGCGGTGCTGTTGGTGAAGGTCTTACAATCAGCGCGGTTGTTGGTTTTGTAATCGAAGAAATGACTTTCTCTGATGACGGCCTTGCAATGGGTATCCATAACTTCACAATGTATGATACAGACGCTGGAACTGGTGCTATCACTGGTTTCACTGTTGATGATCTAACAATTGACGTTGTGTCTCGTGCTGCTGATGAAAACTCTGCATCTACTGCTGCATTACAAATCGCTGGTCTAACAACTAACGGTACTATTGCAATGGGTGATATCTTCATCGGTGATCACACTACAGGTTCTATCGGTTCTGTTGCTATTCGCGACATCGATATGAGCAACACACAGATCCTAATCTACGGTCACTAAGATCCAAGTTAGTATTAAGTGTTAAAGAAACCCAGCTTCGGCTGGGTTTTTTTATGCCTATTAGTTTTGATGGGTGTTTATTTATACCGCTTTTTTATTAGAGGCCAGATTGCCCTTGGATAATTTTGCTTATACCCGCTTAGAGCTAACCTTTTATTAAGTCTTAAGTTAAAACTTAGTAGTAGGTGCTTGTATGAAACGGATGTTCATTTCTTTGGCTGCAATGGCCGTGTCTTTGTTCTCTCAATTTGCATTGTCAGAGCTTTCTGGGCTCAGTGATCAAGAATTGCATGACCTACATGGCCAAATCAATGCGGCTGATGTGAGGCGAAACTTCAATTCTGGTCAAAAGAAAGCCCCGTCTTCTGACATTAATACTCATGTTGCAAGTGATTTGCAGTCACGGGTGTCACCACAGAACTTAATAGGCCTTGATACCAGTGATTTACAGTTGTCTCAGGGCATTGAGTTAGACTTAAAAATTCAAACCAGTTTTGATTTTGAATACATAGATGACGATGGCATTGGTGAGGACAATAATGGGGCCGCTGGCTCATTGTTCTTGTCTGGGGTGAACATTGGTAGCAGTGAATCACCACTTACAACGGATCAAATTCAGTCTGAGCAACCGTTCTCTGAAAGTGATTTGGCGTTAGTGAATGATATTATAATCGAGGTAGACCCGCAGGCCGGTATGTTTATCAGCATAGAAGAGCTGGGCGACAAATATGGGAATGGCATAGATGTGGTCATAAACGATGTGTATTTAGGCAATAAAGACGTAAGTGCAGGCAGCTTTGTCATTGAAGACGTGAGTAACTTTGTTCAGGATTCAAATGTGACAAAAAACAATCAGCTTTTTGGTATGAACTTGTCCACATTGGATGATGGGAAAGCAACCGTTGGTGGTAATTGGGTGCCATTTCAAACTAAGGTATTACCCATAGCGGGTGCCAGTGAGTCTGAGTTGAGTGTGACCGTGCCGGGGCAAGACCTTGGTTTCCCCAATCTTTCTGCCAATACCGTGATTGATGCCAGTTTTGTGTTAAGCATTGATAAAGTGGCATGGGTGGATGATGGTAATGAATTTGGGTTGTCAGGAATCATGATTTATCAAGGCATTGATACAGATAATGATGGCGTAGACGATACGGTTGGGCCTGCCAGATTAACGCAAATGAAGATAGAAACAGTGGATCACAAAGCCATTGATGGCTCTGATGTAAAAGCCTTGTACATCGAAAACTTAGATTTTAAGGCCGATATTGCTATTCAAAGTATATATGTGGGCAGCCCTGAGCATAGTTTGGGGGCGTTACATATTAAAGGGCTGGATACTTCGGGTACTTCGTTGTGGATTTACCCTCATTAAACTCATTTTAGATTGCTCAGATTACGGCATATAGCCATTAAAGCCCTTGCTTAGGCAAGGTTTTTAATTGCGCTTGATCAGCGTACAATCCCCATATCCTTCATTAGTACCCAAATATATGCCTGTTTCTCCTAAAAAAGCAGTATCTGTTCAGGCTTTGCCCCAAGATATTCGCACATTTCCTAAATATCGAGACGATATTAAACCTGCTCCATTTTTACCCATGTCTAAAAAAGAAATGGACGTATTGGGTTGGGACAGCTGCGATGTGATCATTGTATGTGGTGACGCCTATGTGGATCATCCAAGTTTTGGTATGGCGGTTATTGGTCGTACCTTAGAAGCGCAAGGTTTCAGAGTGGGGCTTATTTGCCAGCCAGATTGGACCGATATCGAAAGCTTTAAAGTGCTGGGCAAGCCCAATTTATTCTTTGGTGTGTCGGCCGGTAATATGGACAGCTTAATCAATCGCTATACCGCAGATAAGCGCGTCAGGCATGATGATGCCTACACGCCGGGTAATGAAGGCGGCAAACGACCGGATCGCGCGGTGACGGTTTACACACAAAAATTACGTGAAGTGTATAAAAAAGACGTGCCCATTATTGTAGGGGGCATCGAAGCCAGTTTACGCCGTTTAAGCCATTACGATTACTGGCAAGACCGTATTCGCGGCAGTGTATTGTTAGATAGCACAGCGGATATGCTGTTTTATGGCAACGCTGAGCGCGCATTAATCGATGTGGCCCATCGTTTAGGGCAAGGCGAAAAGATAGAGCAAATTAAAAATGTTCGGGGTACAGGCTTTTTACAAAAGCAATTACCGGATACATGGGTGCAAATTGACAGCACGCACCTAGATCAACCGGGCCCAGTTAAAAAGCATTTAAGTCCTTACGAGATGATCGACTTAGAAGCACAAGAAGAAGATCGCGCTTTAAAAAGTCAGGGCGCGCAGGTGATTCAAATTGTGCCTCATACTCAGATGCGACAAACCGATCCAGATGCCAGTTATATTCGCTTGCCAAGCTTAGAGCAGGTGAAAAAAGACCCGGCCTTATATGCCCATTTAGACCGAGTTTTTCACAAAGAAACCAATCCCGGAAACGCCCGTGCATTGGTGCAAGCCCATGGCCGTAATGATGTGTGGATGAACCCGCCGCCTATTCCATTAAGTACCGAAGAATTAGACTGGGTATTCGAGCAACCTTATAAACGAATTCCACATCCTGTATATGGTAAAGCTAAAATACCGGCTTATGACATGATTCGCTTTAGTGTGAATATCATGCGCGGTTGTTTTGGTGGCTGTACTTTTTGTTCAATTACAGAGCATGAAGGCCGAATTATTCAAAGTCGTTCTGAAAAATCCATATTAAATGAAATCGAAAATATTCGAGATCTAACGCCCGGTTTTACGGGCAGTATTTCAGATTTAGGTGGCCCAACGGCCAATATGTATCGCTTGAATTGCAAGTCAAAAGTGATTGAAGAAAACTGCCGCAGACCAAGTTGTGTGTACCCAACTATTTGCAGCAGTTTGCAAACAGACCATAAACATACCACCCAGCTTTATCGCAAAGCCCGGGATATTAAAGGTGTTAAAAACATCGCCATTGCGTCTGGTTTACGTTATGACCTTGCTGTAAAAGACCCTGAATACGTGAAAGAACTGGTAACACACCATGTGGGCGGCTACTTAAAAATTGCCCCTGAGCACAGTGAAAATGGGCCGTTAACAAAAATGATGAAACCGGGCATGGACACGTATTATCAGTTTAAAGCCATGTTTGAAAAATATTCAAAAGAAGCGGGTAAAAAACAATATCTGATTCCCTATTTTATCAGTGCCCACCCAGGCAGTACCGATAAAGACATGATGCATTTGGCCATTTGGTTAAAAGAAAATAACTTTAAAGTGGATCAAGTACAAAACTTTTATCCAAGCCCAATGGCCACAGCAAGTACCATGTTTGCCACTGAACGTAACCCTTTAAAGCCCATTAAAGCGGGTAATTCAGAGCCTATTTTTGCTGCAAAAAGTAAAGATCAGCGAGCATTGCACAAGGCATTTTTACGTTACCATGACCCGGAAAGCTGGCCATTGTTACGCAAAGCTTTATTAAAAATGGGTAAGTCGCACCTTATCGGTCGTGGTCCAAAGCACCTTGTGCCGCCTGAGTCAGGTAAAGAAAAAGACGCACGCAGAGCCGGTCGAAAGTTTGTTCCAGAAAAATCTGGCCGCCCTAAAAAATCTTTTGATGCCAAAACACAACATAACGGCTTACCTAAAATGCCTAATGATGAAGGCAATAAAGGTCAGCGTGGTAAGACTTCAAATTCGGATGCGAAAAAGTCGGGTAATAAACCCGTTGGCAATACTGGCACGCATAAAAATAAGGCGGGTAAATCCTCACATAAACCATCTGGACGACCGCCAGCACGTAAACCTTCTGGCCACTCAAATTCTCGGCCAGCAGCCAAAAATAACAAACGTTAAAACTAAAAAAGAGCGATCGTAATCGCTCTTTTTTAGTTTTTGTTTTCCAGTTTGTCGTACATTACTTTCATAATATCTCGCCAGCTAATAATGCCTTCAATGTTATTGTCGGTATCAATTATGGGTATGCATGAGATATTTTTATGATTGAATAAAGCAATCGCATCAACAATTGAATGCTCAGAATTTAAAGTATGAAGCTTGCGCGTCATAATTGAGTGGGCGCGTTTATTCAGAGTCGCCATATCTTGATTGCTGGCGTTTTCGGTCCCTATGTTTGGGCTGGCCGCTTTTAAATAATCCCTGTCACTGATAATACCTGCCAACTTACTGTTTTCTGTTACCAGCAAATGATGGAACTTTGTATTTTCGAATAACATTTTCACCTCCCATAAGGAGCTTTCAATGTCCACGGTGACCACTCGGCTTTGCATTATGTCATTGAGTTTCATAGTATTCACACAGCAATCATTCTTATTTTAATTGTAGACGAGATTTAAACATCATTATGTTGAAGCGATTTGTATTATTAGGTCTGTTTTTTCCTATCTTTAGCCATGCAGGCCTAGAAGTGGGAATTGGAGCGGCCACTACTTATGTGCCTCATTATATTGGCAGTGATGAATCTGAGATTTTTTACCTACCTTTCCCTTATTTACGTTACCGCAGCGAGAAAATCACCATAGATAGAAACCTAATACAGGGGAATTTATGGCGCAGTGGTAATTGGAGCTTAGAAATGAGCCTGGGTGGGTCTGTTAAGGTTGATAGTGATAAAAGTACTGCGCGCAGTGGAATGGACGATTTAGACTTTATTATTGAAGCGGGTCCAGCATTGCATTATTACTTTTTAGGGGATCGCTCTGAAGATAATGCTCTATTTATAGACTTTCCATTGAGAGCCGCAATTAGCACCGACTTTACCGGGGCTGATCATCAAGGGTTTACGTTTAACCCTAGAGTCGTCTGGCGCAGAGGCTACTGGATGGGTGACTTTGAAGTGAGGCCGCAAATGTCACTTGGATTGCGTTCAGCAGATTCTAAGTTCCATGATTATTTTTACGGCGTTGATCTTAAGGATGTCACCGCGCAGCGCAGTGTATATTCAGGTAAGGCAGGCTATGGCGGTATCCAATTTAACTACAGCACAGCTGTGTTGTGGGGTAATTGGCTGACAGCGGGTTTTATGAGGTACGTTAACTCTAATGGTGCTTCATTTGAAGATAGCTCGCTTATCAAACAAGATGATAACTGGGTTGTGGGGTTTGCGGTAGCTTACTTATTTGCTGATGAATAATTGATTTGTTTGAAGATAGCTCGATTATCAAACAAGATGATAACTGGGTTGTGGGGTTTGCGGTTGCTTACTTATTTGCTGATGAATAATGGATTTATTAGGTGAGCATTATGGCTGATTGCCGCTTAAACTGATGAGTGTCAGTTTGGGACGTGATTTGCCATCTTAATCTAGGCTCCTAGATTGATTCAGTGTACACTTGTTTACCTTTGCAGGATTCATCCTGTAATGACCATATAAAGAGATGATGTTGATTTTATGAAGACAGTATTAAGCCTAGTGATGGCTGTATTCCTTTCTATATCCTTTGCAGAGCCAGCTGAAGCTAAGCGTTTTGGCAGTGGTGGCTTTGGTAAAGCGTTTAAAACCAGCCCTTTTAAGAAGGCTTCGCCACAAAAAGCGATACCGGGTAATGGGTCTAATTTAGCGGGTAACAAGGCTGCTGGGCGTAAACCAGGCATGGGTGGCTTAATGGGTGGCCTACTTGCTGGCGGTATGTTTGCTTACTTATTGGGCAGTGGTGCTTTTGAAGGCATTCAGTTCATGGATATATTGCTGTTTGCATTGCTAGGTTTTGTATTGTTTAAGGTGTTCGCAGGGCGTAAACAAGCTCATGCTCATCAGCAGGGTTATCAAGGTAGCCCCACATCGCAACCTGCGCATCAGGCATTTGAATCGTCAAATTCATCAATGGGTTCAGGGCAAGATGTACCAATGGACTTACCTGTCGACTTTGATCTAGCTGGTTTTACAAGCCGTGCGGTAGAGCATTATTCGTTGGTTCATAAAGCTTGGGACCAAGCGGACATGTCGACCGTTAAAGAGTACTTAGATGAGAGTCTTTATAGCCAGCTTGAAGCTGAGCGTAAGCAGGATTCAGATATTCTGAATAATCAAATTTTAGATCTAGACGCAGAAATTGTGCGTTCGCAAGCAACAAAAGAAGGCTTTATTCTTAGCGTATTATTCCGTGGAAGAATGAAAGATTTAGACCAGAACCAAGAGCAAGGTATATACGATGTATGGCACCTTGAGCAAGCAAATGGCGGCCCTTGGTTGATCGTAGGAATTGAAGCGGAATAAGGATGTTGATGTGAACGCTTCCATTTCTTCAGAAGTACAGATTTAAAAAGGTTAATTATAAATATGAATATCCCAGATTTTTTGGTTAACGGTGTATTAGATTTAAGTGCATGGCAGGTGGTTGTTTACACCTTGATCATGACGCATATCTCTATCATCTCAATTACCGTTTATTTACATCGCGCTATGGCTCACAGAGCGATGGATGTACACCCAGCATTAGCACACTTTTTTAGATTTTGGTGCTGGTTCACTATGGCCACTGTTACCAAAGAATGGATATCAGTACATAGAAAGCACCATGCTAAATGTGAAACAGAAGACGATCCGCATTCACCTGTTATTAAGGGTTTGAAAACCGTTTTAACAACGGGTGCTGAGCTATATCAAGCCGAGATTTCTAAAAAAGAAACTCTAGAACGCTACGGTAAAGGCACGCCTGAAACCTGGGTCGATGTAAACGTATATGAAAAGCATAAGAATCTTGGTGTAACGATTCTTGGTTTCATGAATATTATTTTATTGGGCCCAATCGGACTGACTGTTTGGGCCGTTCAAATGTTATGGCAACCTGTGCATGCCGCCGGCATTATAAATGGTATTGGCCACGCATTTGGTTACAGAAATTTTGAATGCGCAGATGCATCAAGAAACATTACGCCATTAGCTATTTGGATTGGTGGTGAAGAGCTACACAATAATCATCACACATACCCTAACTCTGCAAAACTTTCTGTTAAGGCATGGGAATTCGACATCGGCTGGATGTATATTAAGATGTTTAAAGCGGCTGGTTTAGTGAAAAATATTCGTCAGGGACCGGTTGTTCACGTGGATATGAGTAAAACAGAACTGGACCTTGATGCTGCGTTGGCGGCTGCCAATAATCGCTTTCAAATCATGGCAAAATTTTATCAGTCGGTTATTAAGCCTGTTGTTAACGAGAAAAAAGACGAAGCGAATGCTAAGTTAGCCCCTGTTATGAAACGCGCTAAAAAACTATTGTCTCGTGATGATATCTTGATGACAGAGCAATATCGTAAACAGTTAGCCGAGCTGATTGAATATGATGAAATGGTTGAAAAAGTGTATCAAATGAAACAAGACTTACAGCTAGTATGGAAAAAACGTACGGCGAGTCGTGATGAGCTTTTAGACGCGATGCAAGCTTGGTGTAAAGAAGCTGAAACCAGTGGCATACGTGCACTAGAAGAGTTTTCGCATAGCTTGAAGCAGTACAGTACTAAACTTGCGTAATTTCTTACCGATTTTGGGTGGGGCAAGTTAAATAAGATGGGGAGCTATATGCTCCCTTTTTTATTGTGTGTCATTCTCGTCGTATCATTATTGTATATCGTATTTAGACTGCTTTAACTTTTTAGCATCATCTAGCCCACCAATATTTTTAACATTCAGATATCCTAAACCTTTAAGGGCGGATTCTGCTTTTCCTGCTCGGCCACCGCTGCGGCAATATACGAGTATCTCATCATCTTTGTTTGGTAGTAGTGTGGCAGCTTGTTTAGCCACTGCAGTGTGGGGTAAATGAACGGCACCAGTGATATGGCCTGAGGCAAACTCTGAAGGTGATCTGACATCCAGCCATACGGTGTCAGCGATACTTGCGTGCGTTAATAGCGTCAGTGCTCCAGCATAAATAATATTTTTGAGTGTCATGGTAAGCTCCTTTATTTATATTAGGTTCAGCTTAACTAAATTGTAGTGCAAAAAAAAGAGCCGTTAGGCTCTTTTATTCTGACTTATATTTTGACGGGTCTCTATCTGGCTGTATCAGGGTCAGAGACGATTGAAAGTGCTTTTCGCTTATCCCCAATCATATGCTGTTGCAGATATTCAACCACGTCATCTTTTGTTAATTTTGATACGTATTCTGCAATTTTATCCATGGTATTGAAGTCTTCATTTTGACGGTCAATATCGCGCCATAGACGGTTTGTTTTTTCTTGAAGGTTGAGCGGCTTCTTCGTTAAGTTGGTGATTAGACCTTGTTGATGCGAGGTGAAATCTTCTGCGGGCATATCTTTTAATGTATCAACATAATGACTAATAAAATCTAAGCTCTCTTTTACCAGTACATCACTAGGGGTTACCGGTGATTGAACAATAAACCCTAGACCCCCTTGCTCTAATATTGGATAAGGGGTCGCAAATACGATATAGCCGTGTTTTCTTTCTGTTCGCATATAGGTGTAGTAGGGCGCTTTAATAATTTGCCCCAGTAGGCCCAGTGTCGCACGTTCTTTTAAGTCTTTGGTATCTGCTTGGTAGTAAAGCGTGATTGCACTGTCGGTGTGAAGGGAGGGCGTATGTTGCTGATTGAATCCATTTTTGATTTGTTTGAGAGCTTTATGATTAACCACCGCGACCTTACTCTCACTTAATAAAATTTCTTGGATGGTTTGGCTGCTGGCGAGTACTTGTTTGTCAGTGATATTACCGTGACCTAAAAGAACGGTGTCTACTTCGTTAAAGTAAGTGTTCTTAAGAGATAATAGTGACTGAAGGTTTGCTTGTTTTAAGGCATTCAATAGCGCTTTTTCGCTGAAGCTTGGTTGAATCAGAGATTGATTCAATTGCGCAATGGTTCGCTCGTAGGGCTTTTGTTTTAAAGCATTTTGGTAAGCTCTTGTTAGTTCTTGCTGTGCTTGTAGCCATTGGTCTTGAGTGGGCTTGTAGGCTTTGATTTCGTTTAATATCTTTTCTAAAAGTACATCTTGTTTGTCACGGTAGCCGTACAGGCGGATGCCCATGCCGCGCATATGGCTGTACAGGCTGTAGTTTTGTCCTGCTAATGATGCAGGGTAGCTAAAGCTATTTAAGTGATCATTTAATAGGTTTATCCAAGCATCGATCAATACCTGATTTTCAGGGCTTTGCTTAGAGAGGTTTGAGCGAAAGCTAACAAATATACTGCTTTGTGGCCCTTTAAATGAAACGTCTTGCATGTGCCAGACTTCCATTTGGTTAGCTTGCTTTAATTTGATCGGAGTGGCTTGTTTGTCATCAGGTTTAATGGATAAATCCAATGGAATAAATGGGTTTGGCTTAGGGATATGCAGCCCGTCATTAGCCGTTATGGATTTCCAGTGCTGAATTTTCTCTTTAGGTATTTCACTTTTAGAATACGGGCCGTTAAACCAAGGCTCGATTGTGTCGCTGGCTGCTTTTGGTACGGTTAGCGTTCTAATTAAATTGTCAGGTGTTAATTTATTTGTCAGCGCGTTTATCTTTTCTGGGTTGAAGTCAGACCAGATATAAGGACCCTGTAAAATATCTTCAATAGCGTAGTCATGCATGCTCATACTTAACTGCTGCACGAGTTGCGATGGACGACGGCCTTCTTGGAATGTGAAGTGAAGTTTGCCAAGTTGTTTTAATTCTTCAAATACCCATTCTTGTATGCTTTCATTTTTAATTACATGGATATACGAAAATAGTTGTTCAGTAATTTCATCAATATGTTCAGTGCCATCTTGGGTAAGGCTTACATTAATTTGAAATGTTGAATTGTTTGCTAGTTTATTGTGCAGCCCTGCACTTAAGCCTTCAGCCCAGCCTTTTTGTTTTAACCAAGCTAGTAGGCTGCCTTCACCTTCGTGTCCTAGCAGGTGTCCTAGATATTGAGTGCTTTTCTCTTTGTAATTTGTAATGGCTTGTTCTAATTCAAACGTAAAGGATAAATTGAAAAGATCTTTTACAGGTTGAATGGTGATATCTAAGGGTTTTTCTAGGAAAAGCTGGGCAGGGTAGGCATCGATGGCGCTGTCTTTGTTCTTTATTTGACTGAATTTTGTTTCGGCCAATAGCTTTAGAGTATCTAGATCTTGTGGGCCGTAAATAGTCAGTGTCATTAAGTTTGCGCTGTAATATCGATTGTAAAACTCGATCAAGTCATCTCTTACGTTACTGCTTTCATTGTCGCTTAATGTATCTAGGCTACCAGTGGAAAAATGGCTAGAAGGGTGTTCTGGGTTGATGATCGCTTTCATGACGTATTGCATGCGGCGATAGTCATCTTTTCTTTTAGATTGGTATTCACTGTTTACGGCATTTTTTTCTCGTTGAACGTATTCTTCAGTGAAGAGCGGCTCATGGAAAAAACGGCTAAAGCGATCAAGGGCGCCTTCTAATTGAGAGGCGTCAATTTGAAAGAAGTAGTTGGTATGCTCTGCAGCAGTAAATGCGTTATGGCTACCACCATGCTGACTAATGAATGATTGGTAATCACCGGCTGTTGGATAGGTTTCAGTTCCAAGAAACAGCATGTGCTCTAGAAAGTGAGCAAGACCCGCTCTTTCTTTCGGGTCTTGAAGGCTGCCTGCGTGAACGTCTAAGCTGGCAGCAGCATGGTCCGCTGTTTTATCGCTAATTAGTAATGTTCTTAATCCATTATCAAGCTCAAGGTAGCTGTATTTCTTAGTATCATTTGGGCTGGAAATGGGTTGCGTCATAAAAGTGCCTTTATAAAAACTAAAGGCAATGGCCAATATGATTGCAATGAAAAACGTATTGTTGCGAGAGGGCATGCTGCTTCCTTATTATTTTATTTGCTTTGAAGCTGACCAAGAGATTGCTGAGCGATAGCCATCATTTTTTCTTGATCTAAATTTTCACCTTTGGCAATGAATTGAAGTGCATCGCGCATTTGTTCATTTTGCTTGAATAGATTGGCTTCTTCTAGCGTAAATGCATTGTCTATTGCAAGGTAAACAGCTTCGGTGGTTAGTTGATTGACCTTTCCTATCTCTGCTTGTTCCTTAAGTGCCTTTATTGTGGCTTTAGCAATGCGATTGTAGGCTTTTTCTTTATTCAATGGACTGACTCGTGTGTGTGTATTTCAGGAGGGGGATTTTAGCGTAAAAGTATGATTTGAACGAGATTATTCGGTGTTACGCGACTTTTGTTTGGTTTCGGCCTGCTTCTTTTGCTTTATATAGGGCTTCGTCAGCTCGTTTTAATATGATCTCTACGTTTTGCTCTCGTTTACTGGTAGCAATGCCTAGGCTGACTTGTATGTATACTTCTTCATCGTCCTGGGTATTAAGAGGCGTACATGCCACTTGAGTTCGGATGCGTTCGGCTACTTCCCATGCCCCTTGGCTTGGGGTGTCTGGCAAACAAAGTACAAATTCTTCTCCGCCATAGCGACAGCAAAAATCCACTTTTCGTAAGGCATCTTTTAAAATGCTTGAGAGCAGTATCAGGGCATTATCACCGGTTAAATGACCAAACTTGTCGTTTACAAGTTTGAAGTAGTCGATGTCGAGCATAATAAATGACAGCTCGCTTTTTAATCGTCTAGATCGCTCTAATTCTCGATCGGCTAAATCAAAAAAGTGCCTGCGGTTATATAGATTGGTTAATGGGTCGGTAGTTGCCCATTTCTCTAGCAGGTCTTGACGTTCTTTTTCTCGAAGGGCTGCTCTTACTCTGGCTAGAAGAACCACCAGGCTATAAGGCTTGATGATGTAATCAAACGCGCCCATATCCAAGCCTTCGGCGACATTTTGATCATCAGCGTTGGCTGTCACTAAAATAACAGGGATGCTGCCTGTGATTGGGTTACGTTTTACTTGGGCAAGTACGTCTAGACCGCTCATTACTGGCATCATGACATCCAGTAAAATCAGGTCTATCTCATGTTCAGCAGCCTGCAAAATGGTCAATGCTTGCTGGCCACTTTGAGCTTCTACCACTTCATAGCCTTCATCTTCAAGGTGAAAGCTTAAAATTTCGACATTCGCTGGAACGTCATCCACAACCAGTATTCGCGACATGTATCTACAAAAGTCCTTTATTTGTATTAACTATAGCCTATTGTCAGCATTCGTAGGCAGGAGTAATAAATTGCGTATTTGGTCTGAAAAACTAAGGGCTCTGTCTATACTAATAAGACGATTCTGGAGTGCCCATGTACCGTTTAATGTTCATTTTGATGTTATTTTCACAAGTCAGTGTGGGGTTTACCCAAACCCAAATTAGGGTGGACCATCCTGAGATACCTTGGGGCATGGTGGGTGTATTGGCATTCGCTTTATGTGTGAGTTGTGCATGTGTGTATTTATGGATGCTTAATCGCCGATTGCTGCGTTCTAAGCATAAGCTAAGCGTATTGTGGCACCGGATACCTGATGTTCTGACAGAGGTTGATATCAATGGTGCTATTTGCGCGGTGAATCAACCTTTAGCCGAAAATTTATCAATAGAGGATATTGTTGGTACCAGCAGTTACGATTACTTATCTCAAGCCGATGCGTCTATTTTTAGAGCAAGCTTAAAGCGCGCTTTGACTGAGAATATTGAAGTGGAATACGAGCTAATTGCGATTCTTGAGGACGAAAAACGTCACCTTAGTAATCGAATTGTTCCATTAATGACGGATGACCACGAGCCAAGGGCGCTGGTTATTACAACGGATATCAGCCATCACGTGGAGGCATCTAAAACCCTTCACCAAGCTAGAATACAAGCTGACGACAACGCTAAGTCAAAAGCTGACTTTTTAGCAAGGATGAGTCATGAAATAAGAACCCCTTTAGGCGGCATTATAGGCATGGCTAACTTACTGCATGAGAGTGAGGGTAAGGGGGATTTCAAGCAATTCAGTGAGCCGTTAATCAGTAGCGCCAATCATCTTCAGCAAATTGTAGATGATGTATTGGATTTGGCTAAAACGGAACAGGGTGGCATTCAATTGGATGAAAGTGATGCCAGCTTATGGCAAATACTGGATGACTTAGAAGCCTTATATGTCCCGCAAGCCGTTGAAAAACATATATCCATGTCCATTATTTTTGCAGCAGATGTGCCTCGTATTATTAAAGTGGATGCTTTTAGGCTTCGCCAGGTTCTGTATAACCTGTTTAGTAATGCGGTTAAATTTACGCATGAAGGCAGCATATGTTTGAGTATTACGAAGCAACGTCTTGTGGATTCACAGGTTCTGAAGTTCTCCGTGAAAGATTCTGGCGTAGGGGTGTCAAAGGGCAACCAAGAAACAATTTTTGATGCGTTCTCTCAGGCTAAAAACCAAGATGCAAAGCGATATGGTGGCACAGGTCTAGGGTTATCTATCTGCAAAAACCTAGTGGAGGTTATGGGTGGTGTAATGGGCGTTGAAAGCGAGGAGAGCGGTGGATCAGAATTTTGGTTTACCTTGCCTTTAAAGTCGACAAATAATGATCATGCTTTCAAAAGCGTTGACCTAACAGTAGGGCTGGCAATTAAAGATGCCATTAAGCGTAAGTGGTTTGAAGCCTTTTTAAATGCGGTCTCTGTTAACTGCCAAATCATTTCACAAGACAATAATGAAACACAATCCGTACAGTTATTGATAACAGATTACTTATTAGATTCCGATGTTATGAACTTGTGGTGGGTGGGTGTTGACTATGATCTACCTGATTCTAGGGGGGTTATTCTATATGAGCCTTATCGTAGAGAGGCTCTTCTTAGTCGGATAACGGGGTATGTTGAGCATCAATTTGAGTCTAAAGTGCTGTTAGATGAAGGTGCAGACGTGAATAATCTCGACTATGCTAAATCTATGAATGGACACTCAAATATAACTAATCAAGCATCAGCTACTAATGGATCAATTAACATGATCAAGCCAGGTAATTTATTGGTTGTTGAAGATAACCTTACTAACCAGATGGTTATAAGGAAGACGTTAGAAAAAATGGGTTATCAAGTGAGTGTTGCGAATAACGGAGAGGAGGGTGTTGCTTCGTTTCTTAATGATACTTTTCAGGGGGTGATTATGGATGTGCAGATGCCCGTCATGGATGGCATTGAGGCGACTCGACAAATAAGGTTGGTAGAAGATAACTACGTACCAATCATCGCATTAACGGCAAATGCCCAAGATTCAGTAGAAGAGGCGTGTTTTGCGGCCGGAATGGATGCATTTTTAACAAAGCCAATTAATAGAGCCGAACTGCAGTCGACCCTAGAAAGTGTTCTGGGAATGGAAACCTATAATAAGTCATAAGCTATCCATTCATCGTGTTATTCGCTTAAATTAAAGGACCGAATGGCAAATATTGATTATCTGAATTGGCTTTCACCCACTGAACCAACTCTCTGTTTAATCCTGATTTTTTCTTATATGTTTTAAAAACAGCAATCACAGGTGACTTCTCGCCTAGATCCCAGTTATGTTGTGTTTCTAACGTGGTCAAAAGCTTAATTATATTTATAAGCTCATTATCGCTTAAATCTTGCACTGTATTTTGCCAAATTGCATACTCAGCCTTTGCTAGTGGCTGAATCCAATCTAAATCTGGTGTAAAGTTTTTGCCCTTCACAAATTCCGAAGCTGATGTGATTAACCGCTTTAGGTCATCCTGCTCAATTTGAGTTGGAATTGGAGTGGGTTGCCATGAATCAACAGTCACAATAGATGCCTTAATTAGGAAATTGATCCATTGTCCCATAAGCATCTAGATAGAAAAACCTATGATTTCGTAAGGTATTATGAAAAAGCAGTTATCTAACATTATCGCATCGGCACATTACTATTTAGGTGCCTTTTTATTCCATAGTGGATGCGCACGTATTCATCAGCGTGTGCATGAGTTTTCTATGAGGGAGCTGCAGAGGTCTGCCGATCTGGGTATGGGAAAAGCTCAGCTGTTATTTGGGCAGTTACTTAAATACAGAGGTGCTACCGATTTTAATAAAATTGCTGGAATACGTTATTTACGAGAATCAGCCGAGAAGGGGTCGATTGACGCTCTATTTATGCTTGCAGAAGCTCTACAGGATAAAAGCTTGATTGAGTTCACTGCACCAGAGGCCATGGGTGTGACAGATGCTGCTCATAAACAGAATAGTAGATTGGACATAAGTGATCCTGTCATGCTTTATCTTGCAGCCGCTAAAGCAGGTCACGTGATGGCCGCGCTTAGGTTAAGTAAAATATACCAGCAAGGTAGCCTTGGGCAGGTAATCGATTCAGAGCAAGCTGAGTATTGGCGCTCTGAATTTATGGAACAGGGAAAAAAGCACTAGCATGTTCGATTATGATGAAATTCGTGCTTACAAAGACCACGAAGTAAACGCTGTTTTAGCCTCGTTATTGAATGATCCAGATTTTTTGAATTTTGTGGCTCAACAGGCATACCCAAAACTCAATCGTGTCATGTCTTTCTGGCTACAAAAAAATATTAGAAAAAAATTAAAATTACAGTTTGATGATATTCACAATGTATCCAACTGGCAAAATACTATTGCGCCGTACGTTGAATCAATCATAGAAAAAACAACGGATAGATTCACGATAAAAGGCATTGAGCATTTAGATAAGAATAAAACGTATTTGTTCATCAGTAATCATCGAGATATAGCAATGGACCCTATGTTAGTAAACTATGCGTTACTTTCTTCAGGTTTTAGCACGTGTAAGGTGGCCATTGGCGATAACTTACTTGAGCGGCCTTTTGTGGCAAAGCTAATGCGATTAAATAAAAGCTTTGTGGTAAAGCGTGCAATATCTGCAAGAAGAGAGAAATTAGAAGCTGTGCAAACACTTTCTTCTTATATTCATGAAAGCATTAAACAAAAGCAGAGTGTTTGGATCGCACAAAAAGAAGGCCGCGCTAAGGATAATATAGATAAAACCGATACAGCTGTTTTGAAGATGCTGCATATGGCTGGACGTAAATTAGGATGGGACTTTAAAGACAGTATGACGTTTCTAAATGTTGTCCCTGTATCGATTAGCTATGAATGGGACCCTTGTGACCTTGATAAGGCAAAGGAACTTGTTATGACGGCTAACCATGAGGCATATGAAAAGTCACAGGATGAGGATTTTCAGACTATTGTAAAAGGCCTTAAGGGTAAAAAAGGCCATGTCACAATTCAATTTTCCAAGCCTGTTAAACTAGAGAGCAATCAAGCGGATGATTGGGGTAGGAAGATTGATGAGGATATTTATTCAGGTTATGACATATTCGATTCAAACAAATTAGCAAAAAATATATTAGATGGAAACACACCAAAGAATCAGTCAAAATATCAAGAGTGGTTGGCACGATTTTCAAAGGTAGATGATGAAAATTACCAGCAAGTGCTAAAAAATTATGCAGAACCCGTAAGGCATTTAAAGAATGATTAATACACAGCGCAAAACTCCAATTGGTATTTTTACCGGTGTTTTTTTAATAATTGGCTTGGTGATTCATTTCTGGCCAAAGCCTGCTTGTGGTGTGTTGGCGGACTCATTGTCCAGTGGTTTTTTTATGAGGTGGCAAGCGCCAGTGTTACTGCTTGTTCAGTCAGATAAAAGCCAAATGACGATAAGCGCAGATTCAAAAGAACTGGCGTGTGAAAAAGCGTTAATGGAAATTTCTCAACGAAGTATGCCCAACTAGTTGATCGAATAGAATCAGAGAGAACACCATGACAATCAATGTATTAAACAATGCAGAGTTATTTATTCAGCAATATATTGAAAAAGGTGGGGATGCTGAATAAGCCAATACGGTTTTGAGTAACCTATTGGAATTAGCAGTGGTGATGTATCAGAAGGGTGATATTAAGACGATTCAGCAGCCACAAAAGATTGAATTAGTTTGTCAGTTGAAAAAAGGCAGTCGTAGACACACCTTGGTCGATTAATCATTAATTCAAAGCACTTGTCAGTGTGGCTTTTAATGAAGCTGGGTCAATGGTTTTATCGAATAATGCACACACCCCTGATTGTCTTATAGCACTTAATCGAGCGTCATTAGACTCGCTGGTCACCATCAGTATGGGTAGGTGTGAAAATTCAGAGCTATGAAGGTATTCAGCTAATTCTTGCCCGTTCATTTCAGGCATATTGTAGTCAGTAATAATAAAATCGACCGCTTCATTTCTTAATACTTCAATGGCATCTTTTCCGTTTTCGGCTTCAACTAAGCTCTCAACGCCACAAGCGGTAAGCATCTTACTGATATGACGTCGAGCCGTCGACGAATCGTCTACCACTAAACCTTTTAGTGTGTCTAAATCAAAATTCTCAAGCTCTAAATTTGATACTTCAAGCGTATCTCTTGCGGCGACAAGAGCGATGCGAAAATCGCGGCGAGCAAAAGGCTTAGGCAGAACCGCTAATACACCGGCTTGTTTAATAGGGTTAATCATATTGAAACTGGTTTCACTGGATACCAGCATAAAATTGATGTCTTGTGTGTCTGCTTTGTTGCGCATGGAGGTGAGTAATTCAATAGCGGTCATATCCTCAAAATACATGGTACTGACCACTAGATCAGGGTGACATGCATCTAGATAGGATAGGGCTTCTTGACCATTACCCACGATATCAATTTTGCAAATCCCTTCGTCACTTAATACTTGTTTGAGTATCTTACTTTGAGTGTTAGAAGGCTCAATGAGCAGCACTGTTAAATCTTTAATTTCTAACGACATAGATTCACCTTAAGCTTTATACGTTAAGTATAGATCAAAGCTGAGTTTCGACACGAAACGTGACAGTGGATTGCAGGGAATGTGGTTGGTTATGGAGCCTTATGCAGTATTTACTATCCAATCACTTGATCTCTTCCAGCTTCTTTTGCTTTGTATAGGGCTTCGTCGGCAGTTTGTAGAATGCTGGAAATAGTTTGATTCTCAGCGTTCTCTGCAGCCCCAATACTGACAGTGACATACGGCTGTGCATCACTGAATTTATGTTCAATATTCGCTTTCTTCATGGCGGAGACAAGGCGTACACCAACGGCTTTAGCACCGGTAATATCGGTATCGGGCAGTAATACTACAAACTCTTCACCACCATATCGGGCCAGAACGTCAATGGGGCGCTTGAGTTCATTCTTAAGGGTTTGAGCAACTTCACGAAGGCATTCATCGCCCTTAATATGGCCATAGCCATCGTTATACTTTTTAAAAAAATCAATATCCATAAGCAGAACGCTGAGACTGGCTTTTCTTCGCTCATGATCCTTCCATAACCGGTTAAGCATGTCCTCGTAGCCCCTGCGATTCATTATTTGAGTTAATACATCAAAATGAGCCACTTCATCCAATTTTTTGTTGGCTGTGATCAGCTCCGATTGAAGCTTGGAGACTCGTAACATGGCTTTCGATATCGCCACTAAAACATCCTGGTGAACAGGCTTGGTAATGTAAGCGTCACCGCCAACATTCAAGCCTTCAACGAGATCTGAGGGTTCGGTACGTCCGGTTAAGTATACAATGGGAACCCAGTTACCCTGTAGAAAGCCACGAATGGCTTTGCACGCTTCGAAGCCATTTAACCCAGGCATTTCAACGTCCATGATGATTAAGTCAGGCACATGCTCAGTTACTTGCATCAGGGCTTCTTCTCCTGAGGATGCAAGGGTCACTTCGCAGTTTAGAGGTTTGAGGTATTCTGCAATGACAGCTCTTTGTGTTTGAGAGTCATCAACAACCAAGACCTTAGGCATGGATATTCCTTTGGGTACGTTATGTATAAGGTTAGTAAACTCATAGACCTTTGCAGTATTTATCTGTGAAAAAGTTCGTTTTGATGTGAATCAGCTTTAATATGTCTTTTTCTTTCTATAAATCAAAAGGTAGTGAAAATTTGATATGCTAGGCTTAAGTAATATTGGAAGGATGGCGCCACATGGGCGAATCAGAAAAATTAAGTAAACAAGCAACATTAGCCTCAGTTTTAGTGGCTCTTATACTAATAGTGACAAAGACTTGGGCTTATCTTGTGACGGGGTCGGTAAGTTTGTTGGGTTCACTTCTGGACTCTATATTGGATGGTGTCACTTCATTGATGAATTTCTTTGCTTTACGCTATGCGTTAGAGCCTGCCGATGATGACCACAAATTTGGGCATGGAAAATTAGAATCCATTGCGGCACTTGCGCAATCGGCCTTTATGATCGGATCAGCGGTGGTGCTGGTATTAAATAGTTTCGATGTAATGTTCGATGAACGTCAAGTGGTTGAGAGCGCAACCGGAATTGCTGTCAGTATTCTAGCGATAGTACTGACCTTGATGCTTGTAGCATTTCAAAAGTATGTGACTAAAAGAAGCCGATCCTTGATTGTAGAAGCGGACTCTTTGCATTATCAAGGAGACTTGTTAATGAATATTGCGGTAATTTTAGCCTTGGTATTTGTCGATTTTGGCATTGTTTGGATGGATGCTGCAATGGCAATTGGTATTGGCATTTTCCTATGTATCAGTGCCTGGAGTGTAGGGTCTAAAGCATTTGAAGATTTAATGGATCAACATTTACCGGATGTCGAAGCGCGAATATTAGAATTAGTAAAAACGGCACCAGGCAGCGCAGGTTGTCACGATGTGAGGTGTCGCCAATCCGGTCCCAATTTATTTATACAATTTCATCTTGAAATGGATGAAAACTTACCCTTGTGGTCAGCTCATGAAATAGGTGATCGAATAGAGGGGCAAATTAAGAGTGTATATCCTAACGCAGACGTTATTGTACATTTAGATCCAACTATTATTGATACATGAATATATATAAAAAACTACATGTATGTACCGCGACAGTATTTACTTTGTTCGTCGCAACTTTAAGTCATGGTCATTCAATGTCACAGGAGATGTTGGAGTTAGAGCCAGCAGGCCCTGATCATGAGTACCAAGATACTAAAGATAACTTGTTGGAAGAGGGGATATCGGATAATACTAAGCAATCAGAAGTTGAATTCTTAGACTGGTCTCAAAGTTTAGCATCTGACTATGTGGAGCGTTTAAATGATGGGGTGGATTCTTTTTTTATGGGAGCATTTTTTGATGATGAGCTTCTCGAAGATGAGTCTTCAGGCAGTAATGGGCGACTATTTTTTACTTCTAGGCGGGTTGAAGGAGAAGATGTAGATTACCAAGCAGGTATTAACCTAAAAATAATATTACCTCACACTAGAGATCGCTTTAAGTTACTTGTTGAAACAGATGAAAACGAAGAAGGCGGTGCGGAAACAAATGTATTGGGAACAACGGAAAATGTTACCTACTCTACGGCCATTCGGGTTGAGCTTAGGGACGGAAAGCGTTGGAAAACCAGTTTAGATAATGGTGTTAGATGGTCAGGGGAGCCCGTGTACTTTAGTCGTATTAGGTCTCGTCGAACCGATTATTTTGAAGAGTGGCGAACAAGAATATTACAATCGATCTATTGGCGAACAGATGTCGAATGGGGGGCTAAATTAGACATGAATGCGTTACGCCCAATTGACTTTACTCGGCATTTTAATTTGGGGTTTAAAGCGGATTATAATTTAAATGATGATATGGCAGAGTTGCAATCAAGCGCTTCTATTTTTGATGAATTAAGTCATCGCTCTGCAATGTTATACCAGGTAGCGGCTTTTGGTGATACAGAGAGCATTACAAAAATTAATGATGTCGTTCTAAGTGTTAGTTATCGCAGGAAAATTTATAAGAGCTTTGTTTTCGCAGAAATTGTTCCTGAAATTGGTTTCCCAAGGGATTTGAATTATGACGCGACACCTGCTTTAAATTTCACATTAGAAATGATCATAGGCGCGCATTAGCCTTAAACCATAAATAAATATCGAGAAAAAGCCCTAATATCTGGTAATGATATTAAGGCTTTTTCATAGGTTTAACTTATACCAAACTTGTGAAAGGTTTATGCACCTTCATTTGCAGTAAACAATCCATCAAACAGTATGGTAGATAAATAACGTTCTCCACTGTCTGGCAGAATGACCACGATCATTTTGCCTTTGTGCTCCGGTTGATTGGCGACCTTTATTGCAGCTGCGACAGCGGCGCCTCCAGAAATACCACATAAAATACCTTCTTCAGACATGAGTTTCTGGGCGGTACTGATCGCTTCGTCTTGCTCAATTGGTTCCACTTGATCAATCATGCTTAAATCCAGATTATCTGGAATGAAGTTTGCGCCAATGCCTTGGATTTTATGGGGAGCAGGGGTGATGGTTTCGCCATTACGGGCTTGTGTAATAATGGCTGAGGCAGCTGGCTCAACCGCAACACTGGTGATGGCTTTGCCTGCTGTATTTTTAATATAGCGGCTTATTCCAGTGATTGTTCCACCTGTTCCGACACCGGAAATTAATACGTCAACTTGTCCATCAGTGTCATTCCAAATTTCAGGGCCAGTGGTTTCTTCGTGAATAGCAGGATTTGCTGGGTTGCTGAATTGCTGCAGTAATATTCTTGAATCTGGTGATTCTTCAACCAACTCTTGTGCTTTAACAACCGCACCTTTCATCCCTTTTGGGCCTTCAGTTAAAACAATGTTTGCCCCTAAGGCTTTCATTATTTTTCGGCGTTCAATACTCATTGTCTCAGGCATGGTTAGGGTTACTTTGTAGCCTTTGGCTGCGCCTACAAAAGCGAGAGCAATACCTGTGTTGCCGCTTGTCGGCTCGACAATTTCCATCCCTGGTTTTAGCAGGCCATCTTTTTCAGCCTGAAGAATCATGTTGGCACCAATTCGGCATTTAACGGAATTAGCAGGGTTGCGGCTTTCAATTTTTAGCAAAATATTTGCATCGCTCATGGTTTTTAAACGAACCAGGGGAGTGTTTCCAATTGACTGCGTAATGTCGTTAAATACTTTCATGGGTTTGCCTGTATTTTATTGTTAATTTTTAAACGATAAAGGAGCCTATGGCTCCTTTAAGTAAATATCAATGTTTTATGTGTGACTGGATCAGCTTCTTAATGGCTGTTGTAGTTGATCTGACGATAGTTTGCTAATAAGAGCATCTTTTTCTAACCACATATCATGAGTCCACTGCTGAATCTCTTTCTTAAAGTCAGGGTCACTGTTGTAGTCTTTATCGCTGAAGTGCTCAGGGATATGTATGTTATTAACACGAACTGTTATGTTTTTTACTCGGCCAAACAAAAAATCAATGAAAGTGGGAATGCCGTCAGGGTAAACGATCGTCACATCTAAAAGGCTTTGAAATTTATCCCCCATTGCATTGATAGCAAAGGCAATTCCACCTGCTTTAGGTTTAAGAAGGTGTTTGTAAGGTGAGTTTTGTTTTTCATGCTTAGACTTTGTTAGGCGGGTGCCTTCAAGAAAGTTCATGACACTGGTTGGAACAATAGAGAATTTTTCGCATGCAATTCGAGTGGTTTCTAGGTCTTTGCCTTTCATTTCAGGGTGTTTTTCTAGGTAGCTTTTACTGAATCTTTTCATAAACGGAAAGTCCAGCGCCCACCAGCAAAGTCCCATAATCGGCACTCGAATAAGCTCTTGCTTTAAGAAAAACTTTATAAATGGAATCTTGCCATTAAATACGTGCTGTAAAACAAGAATATCGACCCAAGATTGGTGGTTAGCACTGACTAGATACCAGCCATTAGTATTCATATTTTCAATACCTTTAACATCCCAGTTGGTATTTTGGGTTAGTTTCATCCAGCCTGAATTTAACGAGACCCAGCTTTTGGCTAGGGCGATTAGAAGTACATCAAAGACTTTTCGAATGGCTTTTACAGGGATGAGCAGCTTTATGATCGCTAGAGCAATCAGCCAGCCACACCAAAAAAATATGTTAAGGGTTAACAGGGATATAGCAATGGTCCCAACTACGAAGGAGGGTAAAAAATTTAACATCTGTTTACTCAGGGTTTTCATGAAACTTAGCTAGATTCTAACCTAGCTAAGTGACTTTTGGCTGTCAATTTAGGCCATAATTACTGACTTTTATGTCCAATTTAGCTTTTTTGACTGGCTTGTATGGCTGTCAGGGCAATGGTGTAAACAATATCTTCAACAAGCGCCCCGCGAGACAGGTCGTTTACTGGTTTTGCTAAACCTTGAAGCATTGGACCAATGCTCACTACATTTGCACTTCTTTGTACGGCCTTATATGTGGTATTACCTGTATTCAAGTCAGGGAAGATGACTACGCTGGCTTTTCCGGCAACCGTACTATTCGGTGCTTTTGATTTGGCAACGCTGGCTGTTGTTGCGGCATCGTATTGTAATGGGCCATCTATTTCTAAGCTTGGCATTGTGGCCTTTGCTAGCTCGGTCGCGCTTCTTACTTTTTCTACGTCGCTGCCAGTACCCGATGAACCTGTGCTGTAACTTATCATAGCTACCTTGGGTTCAATGCCAAACGCACCTGCGCTAGCAGCGCTTTGCAGTGCAATATCACACAGCTCTTCAGCGCTTGGGTCAGGGTTAACCGCGCAATCGCCGTAAACCATAACTTGCTCAGGTAACAGCATGAAGAATATAGATGAAACAAGCTTCGCATTTTCAGCTGTTTTAATCAGTTGAAGCGCTGGGCGGATGGTATTTGCAGTGGTGTGAATTGCCCCACTCACCAAGCCGTCTACTTCGTTTAACGCAAGCATCATGGTGCCAAGCACAACTGTATCTTCTAGTTGTGCCAGTGCCATTGGGTCTGATAATTGTTTGTGTTTACGCAGTTCAACCATTGAAGCCACATAATTTTGCCTAATGTCATCAGGGTTTAATATCTGCAGTCCCTTTGGAAGGGTTATGCCTAGGCTGCCTGCCAGTTGTTCGATGCGCTCTTGGTTACCTAATAGGATGCAGTCAGCAATGCCTCGTTGCTGACATATGGCAGCCGCTTGTATGGTTCTTGGCTCTTCACCTTCAGGAAGGACAACGGTCTTGTTGGCCGCTTGTGCTTGTTGCACCAATTGATATCTGAAAGCAGCGGGGCTCAGTCGAATTTGTTTTTCAATTTTGAGCCTAGCTTTTAAGAAGTCACTATCAATGTGAGCGGCCATATGGTCCATGATGCTTTCTACGCGCTCTTTATCATCAGCAGTCACCGAGTCGTCCATATGGGCAAGCTGTGTGGCAATTTGATAGGTATCGGCCTCTACCGTTAAAATTGGTAGGTTTTTTAAACTTGGTTTTAGCAAGTTCATAACTCTTTCATCGGGCGTTAGATCACTGGTTAAAAGCAAACCTGCAAGAGGAACACCGTTAGCAGCGGCAACTGCGGCGGCTAATATTATGTCTTCTCTATCCCCTGGTGTAATGATTAAGGTACCAGGCTGTAAAGATGTCACCATATTGGGCATTGTTCGCGCGCATAAGCTGATACGTTTAACTCGAGCCCCTTCAAGACCATTTTCACTTATGTATTTTGCTTGTAGGTAACTGCCAATGTCAGAAGTACGTGGCGCCACTAATGAGCTGTTCCATGGAACGGTACCAATGATTTTAAAATGTTCATTTTCTAGAGGTGCATATTGTGATTTTGCCAAGTCTGTACTGGCAGGGTTTGCATCTGTTATTCCATGGCTTTTAATGGGAATAGCCGGGTTTTTAGGTGCATTAACCTTGTTAATGACACAGCCCAATAAATTTTGATTTTTTTCGCCGCCATACAAGCTTTTAACCACTTCTAAATGCTGCCTTAAAGCATCAATATCGCGGTCTTTAGGTGAGGCAACTAAAATAACATCGGCATCAAGTGTTTTAGCCATTTCAGCGTTTAGTCTGGCGGCATAAGGTTCATTTCTATCGGGTTCTAAGCCTTCTATAATCACCACATCCGCTTCTTTTCTGATCGCGCGATGCATGCCAATTACTTCTTCCATGAGTCGGTCTTGTTGACCGCTACCCATCATGCTCTGTGCTTGTTTTAAGCTAATGGGTGTTGGCGCATCGATGCCTGTTGCTTGTGAAAGCAGGTCAATTGATCTTTGACGCGTACCTTCAGTGGTTTGTGCAATAGGCTTGCAAATGGCTACTTTCAACCCCAGTTGATCTAAAGCGCGTATAAGGCCTAAGCTGATAGACGTTAAGCCACTTTTCATTTCGGTTGGCGCGATAAATAATGTGTGCTGCATGTATGTGTATCCTTAAGATAGCAATGCTTGCGATACGAGAGCTTGGGTGTCGTGAGCAATCATAAGTTCTTCATTGGTTTTGATGACTAATGCAAGGGAGCTATCTTGGCTCGATATCCTGCCAAGTTCATCACCATTCTTTTTGTTTAAATCGCCATCCAATGTAAAGCCTAAAATTGAAAGATGTTCGAGAATAAGGCTTCGACTTAATCGGTCATTTTCACCAATACCACCGGTAAAAATGAGCGCATCAAGTGATGGGAGTGAAACGGCCAGTGAACCTAAATAACGAGCGACTCTGAATGCAAATACTTCGATGGCTAGGTTGGCTCTAACATCGCCTTTTTCAGCAGCTTGTTGAATCTCTCTCATGTCATTGCTGAATCCAGAGAGACCTAAAAGCCCGCTTTTTTTGTTTAGAATCGTCATAACTTCTTCGAGCGTTAATGAAAGGCGCTCACATAAAAATTGAATCATGCTTGGGTCAATATCACCACTTCTGGTGCCCATTGCCAATCCCTCTAATGGGGTAAGGCCCATGGAGGTATCCATACTTACTCCATCTTTTACCGCGCACGCACTGCACCCATTGCCTAGGTGGGCAATTAGGAAATTCCCAGTGTTATCAGGTGCTTTTAAAAGAGTAGAGGCCTGTTGACTAACATAGCGAAAACTTGAACCATGAAATCCATATCGCCTAACGCCGTGGTCCTGATAGTACTCGTAAGGGATCGCATATAAATAGGCTTGCTGCGGCAATGTTTGGTGAAACGCAGTATCAAAAACGGCAATTTGAGGAAGCTCTGGCAATAATTTAAGCATGGCCTCTATCCCAAGAATATTAACTGGGTTATGTAGCGGCGCTAAATGATTAAGTTTTTGTAAGGCCTCTAATACACTTTCAGTCACGATTACAGATTGACTAAATTGCTCCCCCCCATGAACCACTCTGTGGCCAACACCGGTCAAGGTTTCTAATAAATTGTATGCAGTAAGAGTATCGATTACAGCTGATATGGCCGCTTGATGATCGGGGCCAGGAAGCGCTAGGGAGTGTTTCTGTTCATTGTCTTCGTAAGTTAAGCTAGCTTGCTCTGTACCCAGTCTTTCAGCAAGACCTTGAAGGCAGCATTCACCATTAGCCGGATTGATAACGGCAAATTTTAAAGATGAGCTTCCGCAGTTTATGACGAGAGTATTCTGAATATCGGTGCTTTGGCGTTCCATAAACCTAAGGTGTCCTTGAAGATAGGGTATAAATTAGACTTTAAGGTAGGGATTAAGTCTTTTGAATGTGAAGAGGTGCTTTAATCGTTGCAGGTAAAGCCTGTTCTATGGATTTTAAAATGGCGATAGCTTCTCTGTACGGCTGTTTATCAGGGCGTTCTAATACAAATTTAACACTGGTTTGATAATTGTTACCACAACGCTCACATCTGTCCACGCGTGCGCTGACCTCTCTAAGAGAATGAGGGCCGGCAGACATGTTAATGTAAATCAATTGCCCTTCTTTTAATTTGTGGCGGCTGTTAAAAGTCATATTAAAACGATTGAATTTAATCGCTTCAGCGGGGCTGGCTTTTTTAGGGTGGCCTAGCCAATTGATGGCGCTGACACTAAGTTCCATGAAATACCCTTTTATATATTATCTTCCATTATCAACATTTTAGCTGATCTATCCTAGTGCCTAAGTCGCTAAATACCAATTTTGTCTGTATTTATCGACCGTTTTAGGGTCTTTTTTAGTCAGCCGCCTGCTTGCTTGGCTTTATGGCCTAATTCAGTGAGATATTTAAGGCTTTGCTCGGCAAGATCCCCTTGCAGCTCTATAACCCAATCTTTCACAGCACCACCGCATCCAAATCGCTTTTTCATCTTTTTCAATAAGCCGCTGATCTCTTTTTTATCACCTTCAAAGCCGGATATGGTTGTGACAGTTTTACCGCCGCGGCCTTTTTTCTCTCGCTGGATACGGATAATACCGTCAGATTCAGGGGCACTTGATTGCTTGCAAATGCATTTATCTTTTGGGTGCTCACAGCCAGGGCAAAGTTGTCCTGTTTCTGTTGAATATACAAGCGCCATTTACAGGTCTCTGATTGTTATAATTTAGGATATTTTAAAGCGTTTTTATAAAAAATGCATTTTAAGAATTAAATCGAATTAGGTATGGGCGTTAGATTTTTTGGTTATTAGGGGTAAGGATTGATATCGTGAAAAGTTAATTTCATTTAAAGTTCGAATCTAATAAAAATACTATAAAAGCATATTGCCTATTAAAAAATTGTATGAAAATCAATCAGTTGATTGGTTTCAAGCAATATGCAGGGGAAAATTGGACAGTCGTGGATACAGCGTTCTTTGTAAACGTTCAAATACAAACAGAATCTCTTAATAGCCAGATAGAAAATTGGGTGCGTGATTGTGCCGGATTAGAATCGGTGGTCAGTGGTAGCGAGCCTTCTTTCCATATTTGGGATATGCCGACATTCTTGTATGAAAAGCAGCTGGGTCGTTCTTTGCCAAGCGGTGTTGTGGTTATTGCTTCTAGTACACCAGTGAATGAGAAACAGGTCTTGTTAAGTGGGGCGTTGGACTTTATTTCTGATGAATTGTCGTTTGATATCATTGCTCTCAGGCTTTCTCTTCAGATACAAAGGCTTCAGTATTTGAATCGATTAGAGAGCTTAAGCGTAACTGATACTTTGACAGGCTTATTTAATCGGCGAAAGTTTAATCAAGAAGTAAAAACATGCTGGCGCCAAGGAATTCGTCATCAGTTGCCGTGCTCATTGTTAATGCTCGATGTGGATCACTTTAAGTTATTTAATGATACATATGGACACTTAGCGGGTGACCAATGTCTAAAAGAGTTATCTGATGCATTTGGTAAAGAGGCTGTTCGTCCACACGATACAGTCGCAAGAATAGGTGGTGAAGAATTTGCAGTTATCTTGCCTGACACGGACGCAAAGGGTGCTGAGCATGTGGCAAACCGTATTATAAAGCGGGTGGCCAATTTAAATATTTTAAATGAACATACCGCTCTAGGCTTTGTCAGTATCAGCGTTGGGCTTGCCAGCATTATTCCTAAAGTGGGCAATAATATCGATTTGTGGCAGCAAGAAGCGGATGATGCTTTGTATTTCGCTAAAGAATCGGGCCGAAATCAAGTTAAGTCGGAAGTGCCTGGTGAAAGTATACAAGAAACACTCATATTCTAACTTACTTAAAAATGGACTTTGCTTGCTCTAGCAGAGGTGCAAGCTGAGCTTCCGTTTGATTACGCAATACTTCGCTATCTAAAAGTGTTGCCAAAGCCCCTAACCCTTCAGCTACTTTCTTACCCGGGCAAGCAATGGTCTCGTATTCGTAATGATGGTCTTGTACTGATACCTTGGTAAGTTCAGTTATTTCTTGCTGGAGTATTCGAACCATATTAAAGCATTGGTTTTTGACTGTTATAGACGGTGCTTCCCAGTAGACATTCTCAAGGGCGTCTACAAGATCTGAAACCAATACTGTGGCTTGTGCGATGGAAATGGTCATATAACAGTCCTAAGAATTCTCATACCTTAAGTTTAGTTGGCTTTACGCGAATTGCTGGCGGCTTTAAGACTAATTTTAGCTTTGATTTGGCGCCTTCTTACGGATATACAAGGTCTTAAGTGCTTTGGCGACAACAGAGCCATCCTCAGCTAAGACTTCAACCTCAAAAACTGGCAGGTATTTTTCATTATTCTTGGTTTTCTCTTTTATATCGTTTAGTTGCTCTTCGGTTACCTCAAAGTGCGCGGTAACGGTTCCTCTTCCAGGGCTAATAAATTTAATGGTGGCTTCAATGTCCCACACAATATATTCGCTGCCCAGCTGATTCATTGCTAACAGCATATGAAATGGGTCTACCATGGAATAAAGACTTCCACCAAAGTGAACGCCGACATAGTTCTTGTTATACCAGCGCAGTGGCATTTGTACGGTTGCACTGGAAAAATCATCTGCAAGGTGTTTGATTTTGACACCTGCACCACGGTATGGGCCATACCAATTTATCCAGTGCTTAAGGAATTTTGGTTGGTTTAAGTATTGTTTGATTTTTTTAATCATGATGGCGCTTTATATAAAATAAGTAACAATTTACCGAGCTATTATTACATAGGCTAGCGAGATGAGTGATCTATTCAGAATTTAGGTAACTTTGTTTTTTAAGCTAGTCTTAATAGGGTCTGATGTATCATTTGTAGGATTTTAGCATGTTGAAATATCTGATGGCGTTATTCGTCAGTTTTTTACTGGGTGTTCATGTCATAGCTGCACCCGCGAAGCCAAGCCCTGAGTTAGCTAAACGTATCATTGACCAAGAGTTCAGTCAGTCATTGATGTTTTTTAAACCCTATGACTTGCCTGTAGAGTTTGAACGAACCCATAAATCCATGGTTAAAAAGCTCGATAAATGGGTCAAGCTAGGTCTGGTCTCAAAATCTAAAACGCGCTTTTTATCAGAGAAAATGATGTATGGATCTCTGAGAGAAGTGAGTGTTGGTGGATTCAAGTACGAGCTTAATAAGGATTCTCCTTGGGTCAGTGAAAAAGGGGTGTTTTATGGTAAACCAGCGGTATTGGATATTTTTGAGATCAGCGCCCCAAGCCATGTAAATAGCGACTACTTTAGTGAGGTGTACTTTTCTTGGTATGCGACAGATATCCCTGATTGGGTGCCAAAAATTGACTTAAAAGAACGTAAGCACAGGCAAATAAAAAGAGCTGTGGAAAGTAAAAATAGACCATTTGAAAAAAGGTTGTATCTCATTTACAGGGATAATAAATGGATGTTATGGGACGAGAAGGGCAAACAATCGTTGTTTTAGACGCATCTACACATCGGATTCTGTTAAACCAAAGTATGAAAATTAAAAAGGCTTCTTTATAGAAGCCTTATTTATTTGCAAAAAATAGCCGTTAAATTAAGCGCCAATTAGGGATTGTCCGCATACACGAAGTACCTGACCATTAAGAGCATTACTACCAGGCTGAGCAAATAGAGCAACGCCTTCTGCTACATCCTGTGGTTTACCGCCTTGTGAAAGTGAATTCATTCTACGACCCACTTCTCGAGTCATAAATGGTATTTCATCTGTCATTTGAGTTTCGATGAATCCTGGTGCAATTGCGTTGATGGTGCGTCCGTTTTCACCCCAAGCCTCTGCCTGTTTACGAACGTAACCCACAACACCTGATTTAGATGCCGCGTAATTAGTTTGGCCAACGTTTCCTGCAATGCCACTAATAGAGCTAATACAAATCACTCTTGCTTGGTCACTCAATAAGTTTGCAGCTTCTAAACCTTTATTAACCGAGATTGGAGCCAGTAAGTTTATATTCAGCGCCATATCCCAGAAGTGTTCCGGCATACGAGAAAGTGTCTTATCACGAGTAACACCAGCGTTATGAACAATGATATCCAGTTTCTTGCCATTCAGGACAGAAGCTATATCCGTTACTGCTTGTTCACTCGTAATGTCTGTTGCAACAGCAATGCCCTTCATTGGAGCCAGGGTTGCCTCAAGTGCATCTTGTGCTGGTGGAATATCTAGGCCAATTACAGTGGCCCCATCTCGCGTCAATGTCGCAGCAATCGCGGCCCCTATACCTTGTGCAGCACCTGTTACCAGGGCCAACTGGCCCGTTAACGGTTTTTTCCAGTCCTGTAATACCGGCGTTGCATTATTTAAATATATGGGTTGCCCAGTGATATAAGTTGAGCGATCGGATAAGTAAAAATTGACCAAGGTTGATATCGAAGCCGTGATGCTGTCTGCGCAATACACCAAGTTAACAGTGATGCCTTTTCTGCCCAGTTCTTTGGCAAGTGCACGGGTGAAGCCATTTAAGGCTTCCATTACAGATGCTTGCTCGGCATTGGTCAGATTTTGAGGATTTAACCCAATAATGACAATTCGCCCAGATTTACTGATACGTTTACTTGCATGGGCAAAAAGATGCTTCAAACCGTCAAGATCGCGCACCGCCTTATAGTCGCAAGCATCTAGCAACATGCCTTGGTATTGTTTATCTGAGCTTTCATCAAATAACTCACAGTCAATAGCCGATGCATTAAGGGCGTTTTGCAATTCAGTATTTTTATTGGAGGCTAGAGCAATGGTGCCAGAGACCCATTTTTCAGAGGGTTGAAAGCGATTGAGATCAATTGCTGGCTTAACCCCTAGGGCGCCCATCAAACTTTGGCCTACTTTTGAATAAAACAGTCCTTCTAATACCTTGCTCATAGGGGCGATAACTCTGTAATGGGGTGAGACTAAATTAATAGGCGTGATTCGCCAAGTATTCTAATGCAATAGTGCTATAAGAAAAAATGTTTATTTTGACAAGTCAGGGCCACTTATTGGGGTTAAGTATTGCCAATAAGTGGCTGGGTTTAAAAGGTAAATTAAGAATTCTATAGAATAATTAAAGCAGGTAACGCCAGCTATAAACAAGATTTAAAATAGCTAAAGAAGTGACAACCAGCCAAGTCAGTACCGTGCCCCAGTAGCGACCAGGGTGCGCTTCTCCTTTTGCAATGGAAAAGCCTTTCGCGTGTATTACTCGTGCAATGACCAGTGTTAGGCCAATTATATGGATAATGAAGGAAGGTACGCCATTTAATTCGGTTAAAGCCAATAAAATCAAGGCTATAGGCACATACTCAATGGCATTTGCGTGTATTCTACCGGCTAACAACAGATTTTTTTGATCGTACCCTAGCCCTTGTTTTTCTGCCTGTCTCACCTTAATGACGTTGTACGCAAGTTTGAGTATGAGAATGGCCAGAATTGCCGAATAAAAAGAGGTAATGGGTAACATAGGCATAAGAAGCTAAGCTCGTGATAAATAACAGTTTTATTATCTCAAGGTAAGGGCTTGAGACTAGTCTGTCAATCAGTCAGAATCTGGCCTGTTTCTCCGTAAACGTCTATACCTTATTAATACTTTGTGAATTTAGGAATGCCTGTGGGCTTAGATGGAAGTATATTTATATTCAGGATGGTGCTTGAGATTAGTGTCTTTAGCTTTTGCCTGTTTTCCTATCAGCGCATTACGTATGTGTTTGGGGTAAAAGTCTTTTCAATGTTTTTGGGTGCATTTGCTCTTTTAGTGTTTGCTCAAGGGCTGCAAATTTATGAATTGGCTATTAATCAGAGGTTAGGTTTAAACCCCAGATTAATATACTCCATCGCATTTATGCTATTGATGGTTGGTCTGTTCTTAGTGTTTTCAAAAAGTTTGAAAGAAATTGGGCAGAATAAAAAGCGAAGTGAAAGAGAAGAATGGCTTAAAAAAGTATACGAAAATATCCCCGCTGGTGTTTTTGTTAAAAAGAATGATGAAATTATTTACAGTAATGTCCAGTTTGCCGCCCTCCAAGAACTTTACCAGCAAGACAATCCATTCCCTGACAGCAATAAAGATCAACAAGATGTTTGGCTAACTACCCCTAATTCTAAGCGTCATGCTTATTGGGTGGCGCAATTCTCATTAGATAACAATGCAGGTACTGTCTTCATTATAAATGACATTACGTCAGTGAAACTTCATGAATCATTTGTCAAAAAAACAGGTATAGATTTAAACGAGCATGGAAATAATGCCATAAGTTTAGTGCTAGAAAGCTTTTTACAGTTTTTACCTTCAGGTTTGATTTACGTGGGCAGTTATCAATCGGATGAAAAACGATACAGTTATGTCGAGCACCGAGGGGAGGATAAGGGTGTAAATATTTATGACGATCTGAACTCTATACTGCCCAATCTTCAGCACAATAAATGGAGTTGGTTCACGCGATCAGAGCTTTCAGAATTTGAAGCCTACAATTTTATTACTCAATATGATCCAGAATACGTAGGCAGTGTTATTTTAAGTGATGAGCATAAAAATCCTTTAGGTGTAGTCGTTGTAGTTTTAGAGGATAGAGATGCAATTAATTATTTGTTAATGGATTTTTTATCTATGGCCAGCGTACGTATTCGATCTGAGTTGGAATACATGCACAGTCAAAAAATGATTCAAAAGAGTAATGATCAATATCGAGCCTTTATTTCCAAAAGTAACGAGGCAATTGTTGATATTGCCTTACACCCTGCAGTCGTGACGGATTTGACGATTGATCAGCAACTATTGAAAATTGTTGAATCTGCCGTTATTAAAGAAATAAACCCCGAGTTCAATCGACTATTTGAAATGGCAGGTGATTGTGAAATATCACACATATTTGCAATAAAGAGTTTAAAGCATGTTTTGAATTACGTACTCAGTAGTGGTTTTAGCAGTGAGCGTATTGAAGTTATACATGAAACATCTTTCGGCGAGACTAAGTGGATTAGTTGTCGGTGCATGAGTGAAATTGAAGATGGTCGCTTAACCCGGATATGGTTGATTATTCAAGATGTCACCGAATCAAAAATGCACATTCAAGATTTGGAATTTAAAACACGGCATGATGCCTTAACGGGCTTGCCCAATAGAATTGCCTTACAAGACACTCTTGACTCTAAAATTGATCAGGCGTTACAGTTTGGTTTTAAAGTTGGATTGTTATTGTTGGATTTAGATCGATTTAAAGAGATTAATGATGCGTTAGGTCACCATTATGGTGATATGCTATTAAAGAAAATTGACCCAAGGGTTAAACCACTTCTTAAAAAATATCGAGCGACTTTATCTCGTCTTGGCGGCGATGAGTTTGCGATCATTATGCCTTCAATTCAAAGTGCAAAAGAAGCAAGACAACTGGCCACAGAAATCATCACTAAAATTAAAGAGCCTTTTGATTTGGGGCAGCTTAATGTTGAAATAAGCGGCAGTGTTGGGATCAGTATTTTCCCTGAAGATGGTGTGGACAGCAGCACTTTACTGCGCTGCGCCGATGTTGCTATGTATAAAGCTAAATCGTCTCCAGGTGGTGTTTTAAATTACAGAGATGACATAGATGATAACAGTCCTAGACGTTTGTCGATTATGGCATCAATGGGGACGGGCTTAAAAAATGATCAGTTCCATTTGTGTTATCAACCAAAGGTGCATCTAGAGTCGGATAGGGTTCGATCGTGTGAGGCATTAATTCGTTGGAATCACCCTGAATTAGGAATGTTAAGTCCGGGTGAATTCATACCCCTTGCCGAAATGAATGATTCGATAATTTTAATCACAGAATGGGTTATCGATACATCGTTAAAACAAATCGGATTATGGGTCGAGAATAACTCACCAATTAAAGTGTCGATCAACGTATCAACTCGTAATTTGTTAGATGAGAATTTAATTCCATATTTAAGTCAAAAGTTAATCGAGTATGAAGTGCCAGCGCATTTACTTGAAATTGAAATTACAGAAAGTGCATTGATGGCTGACCCCGAACGCGCTTTAGAGACCTTGAAGAAAATAAGTGCTTTAGGCGTGAGTATTTCAGTGGATGATTTTGGGACAGGTTACTCATCGCTTGTATATTTAAGGCAATTGCCACTGGATACTTTAAAGGTAGACATAACATTTGTTCGCAACATGTGTAAAAACGAACAAGACAGTATTATAGTAAATTCGATTATTCAGTTAGCTCATAATTTATCATTGACCGTTGTGGCTGAAGGGGCAGAAGACCTGCAAACGGTCGAAGCCTTAGAAAAAATGAATTGTGACGAAGTGCAAGGTTTCTACTTTAGTAAACCTTTGGAAACAGATGTATTTAATGAATTTTGTTCTAACTGGAAAGGTAGGTAAACAATATTCATTGAACATATTCTTGCTTGCTAAATAGCGCCCAATAAAAAAGGCTTCGTTAGAAGCCTTTTTTATTGGGCGCATTTTTTTGATTACTTAGAGTGGTAACCCATAGCAACTTCAACTTCTTCTTTACTGCCTAAAAACACAGGAACACGTTGGTGAATATGGTCCGGCTGAATGTCCATGATTGGGCCATTCGGTGTTACCGATAAACCACCTGCTTGTTCTACAAGCATAGACATTGGGTTGCCTTCGTACATTAAGCGTAACTTGCCAGGCTTTTTAACGTCACGGTTATCCCATGGGTACATGAAGATACCGCCGCGAGAAATAATGCGGTGAACTTCAGCTACCATCGCGGCAACCCAGCGCATGTTGTAACGCTTTCCTAGTGGACCTTCTTCACCTTCAAGTAAATCTGCTACGTATTCTTGAACAGGCTTTGCCCAGAAACGTTGATTGGACATGTTGATTCCAAATTCTTGTGTGCTTGGCGTAATTTGGGCCTGTTGCTCTGTTAAGAAAAATTCGTTTGAGCTTGGGTCTAGAGTGAAAATATCTACACCTTGTCCTGTTGTCATGACAAGCATGGTTGACGGACCATATAAAACATAACCGGCGGCTAATTGCTTGCGACCAGATTGTAAGTAAGTCGATTCTTCAGAAGGGTTTCCGCCATTGCTTGGCAAGATAGAAAAAATGGTGCCGACTGTTACATTGATATCAATGTTTGAAGAGCCATCTAATGGATCAAAAATTACAAGGTATTCACCACCTTCATTGGCAACAACGGGTAAATCTTCTTCTTCGCTGGCGATGCCGGCAACAACAGGGCAGGCTTTAAGCGTGTCTTTTAAAAGGTCGTTAGAAATGACATCTAGCTTCTTTTGGGTTTCACCCTGAACATTTTCAGCTTCAGCGCTGCCCAAAACACCTGCCATGGCGCCTTTTTGAAGTAAGTGTGTAATGTCTTTACTGGCTGTTAATACGGCTTGAATAGCACTAACCAAAGAGGCGGGCGTTTGGTTTTGCTCAAAAATCTGTTCAACAGTCTGCATTTAGACGAACCTATAGCGTAAAAAAGGGTATTTAATTGGCGCGCATTTTACACAAATTAGGCGGATTAGGCTATGTGCGGAAAAAGCGATAAAGGCTTAATACTCTAAAACTGATCTTTCATCTGACGTATTACTCTGAAAATATCAGCCTTTCTACCTAGTGGCGCGCCATGGAAGTGCTCGGCAGCTCGAATAACATCCGGTTGATCTAGCCTGACAAATGGATTGCTTTTCAATTCATCTGCAACAGTTGTGGGTAAGGTGGGTAGGCCTTGGTTTCTAAGGTCGCTACAAATGTCTTGTCGATGCAGGGTGTATGTATTGTTAGGCTCGATATGCAATGAGAAATTGATGTTGGCTAAGGTGTATTCATGGGTGCAGTAAATCTTGGTCGATGGATGCAAGGCTACTAAGCTGGCCAAAGAGGTCTCGAATTGCTCAGGTGTACCTTCGAACATGCGTCCGCATCCGCAGGCAAATAAATTATCACCACTGAATAAGTGACCTTGTTTTATTTGCTTTGACTTTATACCGTTATCATTACTGTTGCTTGTTTCAGTGTAAAAAACGATATGATCTAAAGTGTGTCCCGGGGTATGCCATACCTTCCACTCCAATCCTAGAACGTTAAGTGTCTCTCCACCCATGAGAGCTATTTCTCGGCAAGGGATCTCGTGGTGTCCTGTGCCGTAAATAATGCACTCGGGAAACGCAGTTTTGACTTCAGCGATGCCTGTAACGTGATCCCAATGTTTATGGGTCACGAACATAAAGTCGAGAGTAAGCTTGTGTTCGTTTAGGTATGCAATAACAGGCTTAGCTTCACCTGGATCGAATATGAGGTTCTGACCTTGGTTCTGAACCAGCCAAGCATAGTTGTCTTCAATAATTGGGATAGGAGTGACTTTGAACATAATACAATCAAACTAATAAGGTGGCCTTAGTGTAAACCCAATGGCTACTTAGGTCAGCATTTGCATTTATTATGTCGATATATCAATAAGTTCTTGAATACACATGGTTTTTTTAAGACAATGCATTCGCTTTCTAGCAAGTTGCCAAACTTGATACTCGGAAAGCCGAAAATCGTCAGATTTTCACATTATGGTGGCCTCCGGTCCCCTCGCAATTTGAAGCTGTAAACTCCCCCAGACCCGGAAGGGAGCAAGGGTAGCAGTGAATGATGTGCCGAGGTGTGGCTGGAGGTCCCTCCAAATCTTCTTAGTAAACACATATCCTGCGCATCAATCTAAAAAATAGCTGTGATAGTATCTACTCATGCTAAATAAAGAATTCTATCGTCGTGGTCCAAATCATCAATCAAGTACACCAGTCAGTTTTTTAACGATCCGTAAGCAATTTGATTTTCGTTCAATTGAGATTGGTAAATGGGTGAAAGAAGCAGAAAAGCAAAAAGCGGCTCCTCTTTTTTACGATGCCCTATGTGATCTCATGCTGATACTTGGTGGTAATGAATCCTTAATATCGCTACGCGGTACCCTTGCGTTGCAATATGGAGTTGGTGGTCAGCGTGGTGTGTCAGCACATTACGACCCTCAAACACATAGCTTCGCTTTGGCGAAAAATGCAGGCCCCGGCAGTATTGCACACGAATGGTTTCATGCGTTCGATCATTACATCAGCCAAAAAGCATTTGAAGATGTGAGCCGAAATGAATTTGGTTCACGAGCATGGTTGGATAATGCCGATGAAATTGAGCACCCACTAAATGAAATGTTAATGGACTGCTATCAAGCGATCATTCTGAATGAAGCAGGCGATGAACCAAATGATTACTTCCAAGCATCCGTGACCGTTGATGCGGCATTAGATAGCGATTATTACAGCCGGCCAGAAGAGTTGTGCGCCAGAGCCTTTGAAGCATTTGTTCAGGATGCCAGCATTAAAAATAACTTCTTAGTAAAAGGTACCAAGGAATCCGAAGAGGCTAAAGTAGGGCTTTACCCTCAAGGTGATCATCGCATTCGAATTAATAAGGCGTTTAAACAATATTTTATGTGCTTAGGCCGTGTACTGAAAAAAAATGCGTCAAAAACAGAGCAGGGCAAGTAGCTTTGTTATATAGGGTTGCATATGAATAATAAAAATATTATTGACGACTTTATTGCCCCTGCCTGTCATGAAGAAATAGACATTCTCTATCAAGACGACGCAATCCTAGTGATCAATAAACCCAGCGGACTTTTGAGTTTGTCAGGTAAGAACCCTCTTAATATTGATTCTGTACATCACCGTTTAGTTAAGGATTTTCCAAGCGCGTTAATGGTCCACAGGTTAGATTTTGGTACGTCTGGCATTATGTTAGTGGCCTTATCAAAAGCAGTGGTTAAGGAATTAAATCGACAATTTTCAGCGCGTTCTGTGTTTAAAGAGTATCAAGCAATTCTAGATGGTGTGTTAACAGAAAGTATTGGAGTCATTGATTTTCCTATTGCCAAGGGAGTGTTTCCTTACCAGAAAATTTGCCAAGAGACAGGTAAGACTGCGCATACCGAGTACAGGGTTGTTCAAACGTTTAAGGATCGTACGCATGTTATCTTTACACCGGTAACAGGTCGCACACACCAGCTTAGGGTTCACAGTAAAGCCATTGGCCACCCCATTATAGGTTGCGACCTGTATTGTACTCAAAGCAGTTTATCTAAGTCATCAAGACTTATGCTGCATGCTTCTCGCTTAAAATTTGAGCATCCCACCACAGGAGTGCGCATGGATATAAGTCACTTGGGACCATTTAAGAAATAATTATTTTTTTTGATTTTAATGTTATTGCTTTAACCATAATAACTAAAGCCTAAAGGTCATGCAGTTGGATAAAATGAGCCGCTTCGAAGTGGCGATTTCCATAATGGGTGCATTTATAGCCACATTATGAGCCTCGTTTTTCAGTTACTCGATTTTAGAAATAGATGGGGCTACATTAATTTTAGCCTCAACAGGTGCTTCGGCTATGTTGGTGTTTGGATTGCCTCAATCACCGGCATCGCAACCTTGGAGCTTGGTAGGTGGGCACCTCGTATCCGCATTTGTAGGAGTCAGCTGCCATTTTCTTCTATCAAATGAAGTGCTTGCATCATCAGTAGCCATACCCATTGGCAATGTTAGTCATGCATTGTTGGCGGGCCAGCAGTGTATGAGCTGGGTTATTTCTTCTTAGTCATTCCCGTATTTTTTAATAGTATTATCATTTTATCATTCGCCTTAGCGGCAGGCACATTACGAGAAGAGAACCCTTATCTTAAAGGCGAATAATTCATATCAATGATAAACGTAGCCGTCTTTTTCCATTAATTTTTTCGCTTTTTCAATGTCTAGCTCTTCAACTGGGTTGGCTAGGTAATAAGGCAGTTCAACTTTTGTATCGTGTAATTTAATTATGCCGCCTTCCGTTAATCGGTCTATCACTGAGCTAATGGTTTCTTTTAGGTTTTCAGGGGCGCTATCATACCTGCCTGCTAGATAATCAAGCAATTCTTGTAGTGTGTGCACGCCATCGGCAAGGGATATCACCACACCAAACCATTCTTCTAATTCAGATGTATGACTTGGATTATAAATATCAGCAAGCGCCACCTTGCCATTTTCTCGGGTGAAGGTGGCGCAGCGGTAAAAGAATTGGGCTGTGTTCATGCTAAGTACCTTATACATTATTCTTTAATAACAATATCGCTAAACACTTAGATGTTGTATTCCCCATTGTTGGGTAGGACGTGCCTATAAATAGGTAGTTTCTAAAAGGCAATTAGCAAATACTAAGAGCCTTATTTTCCCCCACCAAGACTTACTGAGCGGTGAATCGATTCTTAAGCCATAGTCCCGTGTTAACTAAGATTAATGTAGCAGCACCTAATACCAAGCCGATTACAAGATCAAACAATATAGGCATTAAAAGGCTAGCAATTGAAGAGAGTGTGGGAATCTCTGAACACCAAAGTAATAAGTTTTCCAGTACGTGATGTAATGCAGGTAGGCCATGAGTAATGATGCTACCACCCACTAAAAACATGGCAGCTGTACCCACAACAGACAGTGTTTCCATTAATCGAGGTGCAAACCATAACAAGCCAGAGCCAATGCCTCTTGATAGTTTATGTGTAATGGATGCATTTTGTTTTTGTAAAAAATAGATGCCCACATCATCCAGTTTCACAATCCCAGCGACTAAGCCATATACCCCCACGGTCATGGCTATAGCAATGGTCGCGACGACCAAAAATTGATTGAGTAATGACACGGTTGCAACCGTACCTAGGGCAATCACAATAATCTCTGCGGATAAAATAAAGTCAGTACGGATGGCGCCTTTAATTTTATTCTTCTCAAATGCCACTAAATCTTGTTTTGGATTTAAAAATACTTCTAGTTCTGCTTTGTGTGATTCTTCATCTTTTTTATGAAAAAACGTATGCACAATTTTCTCCATGCCCTCAAAGCATAAATAAGCGCCGCCCAGCATAAGAAGAGGCTGAATTAGCCAGGGTAATAGGGCGCTAATGAGAATGGCAATGGGCACCAGTATCACTTTATTAAGAAATGAGCCCTTGGCTACCGCCCAAACAACTGGCAGCTCTCGCTCAGCTTTTACGCCACTGACTTGCTGAGCATTTAAGGCTAAATCGTCTCCAAGTACGCCGGCAGTTTTTTTGGCTGCAACCTTACTCATAACCGCTATGTCATCTAGCAGAGTCGCAATATCATCCAGTAAAGCTAATAAATTGGTACCGGCCATTTTAAGTCCTTAGGTTTTTTATGGGCAGTGTATCCAAAATAGGTTTTAAGGTCAGCAATGACGGGCGCTTTACATGAGATCACCTAGCATTTTGCCTAATGGCTAGGGCTTAGTAATCACCTAGTAAGTTTTGCCTGACTCCGATATGATTCCCTTCTAAATTACTATTAATAATTTCCATTAAAACAGCCTATTAATTGAATGAATCGTACGATAATTGAACGCTGTTTAGGGTAAAGATCGAATACATGAGTTATCAGGTACTGGCCCGTAAGTGGCGCCCACAATTTTTCAAGGACATGGTTGGTCAAGAACACGTCATGCGTGCGCTTATCAATGCACTTGATAATCAGCGCCTGCACCATGCATATTTGTTTACAGGCACGCGAGGCGTGGGTAAAACCACCATCGCTCGAATTTTAGCCAAGTGCCTGAACTGCGAACAGGGCATCAGCTCTGAGCCGTGCGGTACTTGTTCTAGTTGCGTAGAGATCAGCGAAGGTCGATTTGTTGATCTGATCGAAGTGGATGCTGCGTCGCGAACCAAGGTTGAAGACACCCGAGAAATTCTAGATAACGTTCAATACGCACCCACTCGTGGTCGTTTTAAAGTGTACCTAATAGATGAGGTGCACATGCTTTCTAACTCCAGTTTTAATGCCTTGCTTAAAACGTTAGAAGAGCCCCCTGAACATGTGAAATTTTTACTTGCCACCACTGATCCGCAAAAGCTGCCAGCAACCATTTTAAGTCGATGCTTGCAGTTCAGTCTGAAAAACATGAGCCCTGAGCGTATTGTTGGGTATTTGCAGCACATACTAACCGAAGAAAAAATTCCTGCCGAAGACCCCGGACTATGGTTATTAGGCCGAGCAGCTGAAGGCAGTATGCGTGATGCATTAAGCCTGACTGACCAGGCCATTAGTTTTGGCGATGGCGCCATCAAAGAAATGGAAGTGGCCACCATGCTGGGCACAGTTGATCGTGGCCGAGTATTTCAATTAGCAATTGCATTAGCTGAAGCAAACGCAGCGGATGCCATGGCTTTGATTGCTCAAATGGCTGAGCACGCTGTTGATTTCAATAATTTATTAGCCGACCTAATTGGTTTGATTCACCGCATTGCTATCGCTCAAGCGGTACCAGATGCGGTAGATAATAGCCAAGGGGACAAAGAACAAGTGATGGCGCTTGCAGAAGCCATGAGTCCTTCAATGGTTCAACTGATCTATCAAGTTGCTTTAACCGGTAAACGAGACTTACCCATTGCACCAGACCCAAGAGCCGGGATGGAAATGACGCTGTTACGTATGCTGAATTTTGCACCCATTGGTCGACAGGCTGAAGCCAATTCCCCGCCTTCTGGTATAGGGGCACCCCCAGCAAAAAAGCTTGATCTGGCGCACCTCAAGCGCCAAATAGTGAACTCAGTTACTGAGAGTTCGCAACCGACTGCTGTGGTTGCTGCTGGTCGTGATACTTCCGTAAATGCTGAAGCATCAAATTCAATTCAGTCGAATACTGCTGAAGTAGTTGAAACTGCTGAGGTGAGCCGTTCAGATGCTCAAATAGAAGCCGTCCCAGCTCTAGAGCAAGAAGCGGCTCCGGTTGAAGTCATTGATGAGCCACCATTTGATGTGAATGCACCTGCTTATCACACAGATGAGCAATACTCGAAAGATAAAGCTCAGGAAGAAGCGGTTTCCAGCAATCCCGGACAGAGTTCACAAGTGGAGCCTGTTACTCCTGATGCAGAACCAGAAGCACCTGAGATTATAATTGCTGAGGCTTTGGCTCCTGAGATTTTAGCGCCTGAGCCTATAAAGGCTCCTGAATCGATTGTTGCAGAACCCCCAAAAATTGTAGAAGTAGCAACCGCTGCTTCTGAGCAGGTCAAGCCAGCACCGCAACAACAGGCTCAGCCAGAGCCTGAAGCTGTCGAAATCGACATGACATTAAGCCCTGCCAGCTGGGCATTGATCTTTGACCACCTTCCTGTGGAAGGCATGTTGCGTAACTTGATTGCAAACAGCTGCTTGATTCAAATGAATGGCAATGAGCTGCTGTTTCATGGTGATTCTGGCCATATGAGGCTGTTCAGTGCGACTCATCAACAACGTTTTAACGAAGTTCTCAACCAAACCTTGCAGTCTAATTACACCTTGCAGGTAATTGATGGTCCATTGCTGCACGAAACCCCTGCACAGCGTGCACAGCGCTTAATGGCTGAAAAGCAGCAAGCTGCGGTTGAAAGTATTGAAAATGACCCAAATGTACATGCAATAAGACAAGCATTTGATGCACAGGTTATAATGGAATCCATTACACCCTTGCATTAACTTATGGCCTTGCATTAGTTTGAGGTCGGGGCCGCTACGAATGGGCCCGCTAACTTAAGTGCTCTAGGTTGGTTTAATCTAGTTAAAACCAGTTTCAAATATAAATTAAAGAATAGAGGAAAGAAAGATGATGAAAGGCGGCATGGGCAACATGATGAAGCAAGCCCAAAAAATGCAAGAAAAAATGCAGAAAGTTCAAGAAGAACTGGCGAATGCTGAAACCACTGGTGAAGCGGGTGCAGGCCTTGTAAAAATCGTAATGACAGGCCGTCACGATGTTAAAAGCGTCGCTTTAGATGACAGCCTAATGGAAGAAGATAAAGAAATCATCGAAGATTTATTAGCCGCTGCAGTAAACGATGCGGTTCGTAAAATTGAAGCGGCGTCTGCTGATAAAATGGGTGCAATGACTCAGGGTATGGGTCTTCCAGCAGGCATGAAGTTACCGTTCTAAACCTTTCATATTTATGAAGGTTAGATGTTAGAACTGTTATAAGGTGGGCTTTGCCCACCATTTTTATTTTTTAAGTTAGTTAAAATTTATGGCATCACTGAGTCCACTCATCAACCAATTGGTTGAATCCCTTACCATCCTTCCGGGAGTGGGGCCAAAATCTGCACAGCGTTTAGCGTTATATTTATTAGAAAAAGATAAAGCGGGAGCAGCCGCGCTTGTTAGTACCCTCAGTGAAGCATTAGAAAAAGTTGGGCACTGTCAACAATGTCGAAACCTAACTGAATCTGAATTATGCCCTGTATGTGATGACACAAAGCGCAATGATGAACAGTTATGTGTGGTAGAAACACCGGCTGAATTATTGGCGATTGAACAAACCGGTTTTAAAGGGCGCTATTTTGTTTTATTTGGACGACTCTCTCCTATCGAAGGTGTTGGGCCAGATGCTTTGGGTCTCGATCAATTAAAAATAAATGTTGAGAAAGTGGGCGTGAAAGAAATTATATTAGCCACCAACCCAACCGTCGAGGGCGAAGCAACCGCTCAATATATTCAACAAATGTTTATAAATACTGATGTTACTGTCAGTCGTATCGCTCACGGAGTTCCGTTAGGCGGTGAACTAGAATACGTAGATGGTGGCACGCTTGCTCATGCCATTGCCGGTCGTAAATCCGTATAAGGCTTGTAGATGATATACATAGAAACAGATAGCGCACTAGAACAAGCCTGTAATCACTGGTTAACGCTAGATCGAATTGCACTTGATAGTGAATTCATGCGTGTGGATACTTTTTTTCCAATCCTAGCCTTAATTCAAATTAATGACGGTACAGAAACCTATTTAATAGACCCTCTTGAAATAAATAACTGGGAACCTCTAAAAGCTGTATTTGTTTCCCAGTCCGTTGTAAAAATATTACATTCCCCAAGTGAAGACTTTGATGCGTTTTATCATAATCTTGGTGTATTGCCTTCTCCAATTTTAGATTCCCAGCTGGCTGCATCATTAGCCAGTATGGGCGGAATAATGGGTTATCAAAAACTTGTTAAAGCCTTGGTCGACATTGATTTAGACAAGGGTGAAACCCGTAGTGATTGGCTAAAACGCCCTTTAACTGATAGCCAGCTTCACTACGCTGCAGAAGATGTAAATCATTTATTAAAAATGATGGACACATTAGAGGATAAATTAAACGCCTTAGGCCGTTGGCAGTGGCTGGTGGATGACTGTGAATCCATGGTTAGCGATTGGTTAGCCGCTCAACAAAAAAGCTACGGTTTAGATCGAGTTAAAAAAGCTTGGGCGTTGAAAGCACACCAGCTTAACGTATTAAACCAGTTACTTATTTGGCGTGAAGCAAGGTGTCGCGAAGTCAATAAGCCCCGTGGCCATATTATTAATGACGCATTGTTGATAGAAGTTGCAACCCGTTTGCCACAAACCATAAATCAACTATCTTCAATTAAAGGCATTCGACTGGCAATGGTTCGCAAAGAAGGCGAACAAGTACTTGAATTGATTGTTCAATGTAAAGACTTACCAAAAGAACAATGGCCAGCTCGACTAGATAGACCTTTAAACCAAAATGCAGGTGACTGGTTTAAAAGTATGCGAGCTCTGGTGACAAAGACAGCAGAAGAGCTAGACGTACCACCTGAAATGCTTGCACGAAAAAAACCATTAGAAGCCATGCTAAGAGCAGGGTATTCGACAGGACCATTTCCATTACCTGAAGCACTAAAAGGTTGGAGAGAAGATGTGATATCGAACTCTCTAGTGGAATTATTAAATAAATTGGCTGGACGCTGATTAACCATCAATTTATTGGCGAGAAATTATGAAAAAATTATTAACAGTATGGTCAAGCCCTAAAAAAGAAGAAATGTATTTATATACAGATCGTCTTGAAGGTTTGAAGCGCGTACCTGAAGAATTGTTAAGCATGTTTGGCACCCCTAAAGAAGTCATGGGACTGCCTTTAAGCGAAGATAGAAAGCTGGGTCGTGCCGATTCTAAAAAAGTTTTACAAGAAATTAAAGTTAAAGGATTTTATCTTCAGTTACCTCCTGCAAGAGACGACTATATGCTGGATATTCATAAAGATACATCAGCAAAATATAAAGATATTGATTAATGATTTCGTTTATTTTTCTGTTTATTCTAGCAGGGAAAGAATTAGAAGCGCTATTGAGATTAATGAGTATGAATACTGAAGCGAGTTGTATCAGTTTGAAGGTGTAAAATATGGCGAAAAAAGAAAAGCCATTTTGGGAAACCAAAAAACTAGACGAAATGTCAAAGCAAGAATGGGAAAGCTTGTGCGATGGCTGTGCTAAGTGCTGCTTGCATAAGCTTGAAGATGAAGACACCGAAGAAGTCTTCTATACCGAAATAGTGTGCCGTTATTTGGATCGTGAAAACTGCAATTGTACCGAATACAAACGTAGACAAGAACTGGTACCTAATTGTGTTTGGCTAAAGCCAGAAGACGTTAACGAATTTCATTGGTTACCAGGCACATGTTCATACCGTTTAATACACGAAGGTAAGCCTTTACCAAAGTGGCATCATTTAAAAACGGGTGATAAAAACACAATTCATAAATACAATCATTCCATGCGCCGTAAAGGCATTCCGGATGACAAAATTCCGGAAGATGATTGGCAAGACTACATTATTTGTATCGATGACTAGTTCATTAAATTGAACCGTAAAAGAGTTTATTATGGCGTACCAAGAAACCTATCAATATACCTGGATCGTTTACCTGCTGGCTTCTTTAGGTATGTACTACGTGACAGTAAAACTGAGTAAATATTGGTTAAGTGAAGACCGAAAAAATTATTTTAGAATGATTTCAGCGGTCGTTCTGTTTACACCGGCAAATCATGGTATTGATGGAGTATCATCAATTGCACCCGCCTATATTGTTATGTTTGGTGAGCTACTTCAAAACGGGGTTAAGGCTGCTATGTCAGGTTTAATTCCGCTTTTATTTGCAATGTTAATTGGTGCCCTGGCATTAGGGCTTCAAGCCTATTTCAAATCTAGAAAAGCGGCGAAAAACGCTGCTCAATCGTAACGTTATTAAGCTGTAATTATGCCCACTCTTTTGTTAAAACTTAAAAATGTCCCTGACGACGAGCACATAGAAGTATGTGAGCTGTTAGAAGAAAACGACATCCCTTACTACGAAACCAATGTAGGTTTTTGGGGTATTGGTATGGCGGCTATCTGGCTATATGATGAAACGCAGTTGGCAGCGGCTCATGCGCTTTTGAATAGTTACACTCAGCAAAGGCAGGTTGTGGCAAAAGAAGCCTATGAGCAGGCAGTAAAGTCGGGAGAGCTAAGAACATTATTTGGAACGTTTAAGCAGCAGCCACTTATGTTTACTCTGTATTTAATCGCATTAGTGGGGGTTGCAGCTTTAAGCGTATTGCCATTTTTAGGCATCAAATAGCTTCTAAGGCGTTTGTGATTACAATTTGAAATGGTTAACACCTAGCGAATTTTATCACTTAGGTGTTACGTCTTTTACTCAAAGGCTTAATGCCTTTTTCAATGGGAATAGATGCCAATGGAGAGGCTGACTCATAAACCTTTTTAGGTTGGCACTTGATACAAGTACAGCTTGGTTGATGGCCGTTAAGAGTATTTGACTCAGGTAAAAAATCTTCAATAATATCAAAACTAAATTCTGCAGCCGCTTGAGCCACTTCTACACTCTCCGATTTTTCCTCTGCTTGGCTTGTCAAAGTCGGCACCTCTGAATCATCCCAAGTAATGCCTTTCAAGCTCTGATTAATCTCAATAAGCGTGTCTTTTTCATCAATCAATCGATCAGAAGCTTTATAGGTTATTGGTGGTGTTTGTTTCTCTGGTCTTTCCTTGATAGCCATAACGATTGTCCTTATCTCTATAGTACCCATGTCAATACTGCGCAAGATAGGAGTGTTTCATCAAATTGTCATGATGCTTTCGGCTGAATTATTTGTGAACAACGAATCACTTATTTATTCTATGACGCAGTTCAAATAAATATGGCGCTAAGCATCTAGATACTCATGCTTATGTACGAAGTAAGTTCATGAACTTCTGATTAGAGAAAATGGAACCATTCGGATCTGAGTTCCTAAAATAAGAGAGGCTGAAAAATCAATTGGGCGATCTAGGTCTTTTTTGCTATATTGCGCCACGGGTTATCCCGTCATATATAAAGGAAAATAAATATGTCTTACAAAGAATACAAGGTCATTAACGTTGTTGAAGGTGGCTTGGGTACAGTATTTTTGGGTGCTTCTGGTATTCCAATGAAAAAAATGGAATTAGAGCTTAACCAAGAAGCCGCAGATGGTTGGCAGCTGGTGTTTCAGGTTATTGAACAAAAACGTTTTTTACTATTCTGGAAGCGTGAATCAGTAGTGATTACTTTAGGTCGATAAATAGATCGTAGATAATTAGGGTTTTAGGATTCGATATGTTGAATAAACACATTGTTCAAGAACAAGAAGAGCAAATTCGAAAGCAAGTAAGAGAGTTAAGTGATCCTCAAAGGCTAGAGTATTACAAAACTGTCTCTTCAAAAATTAAAGACCCTGATAGTTATGCAACGCTTAATTACATCGTAATTGCAGGCTTGCATCACTTTTATCTAGGTCGTTGGCTGCTAGGAATGATCAATATCTCTGTTTTTACAGCGGGTGCCACCATGATCTATTTTCATCAAATAGAACTGGGCGTGGCGTTTATTGTAGGGATAGTACTATTTGAACTGTATGAATTGATGCGTTCACAAATTATTGTTCAAGATCACAATAACACCATGAGCCAAGAGGCTCTAAGGTGCATTGTTGAAAGTGATCAAGATGTTAATCTAACACCTTGATCCTTTCTTGTAAGTGAGGGTGGCTATTAAAGTACCCTTGCTCACTTTTACCATTTTTTTCTTCACCTTGCTTATTATCTTCTTTACGCTTTTCGGCTGCTTTTTCGGCGATTCGGGATAAAAGATGGAATAGCTTTTTAGGTTTCATATCCCGCTTCTTCATTTCATCTATTGCGTATAAATCCGCTTCAGATTCCATTTTTCTAGAATAATTCGAATTTAACAATATTGCAGGTAAGCCAACCAATAATGTTGATAGGCTTGCTAGGTCGCCACTGACCGTAATCGCAATCAATAATAAGGTTGATGATTGCACAAGTGATCGCATGGCATGGCGGTTCTCAACGTGTCCAATCTCATGAAGCAGAACAGCCATTATTTCGTGATCGTCTTTGGCTAAATTAATTAAACCGTCAGTAACAACAATATCACCAGAAGGAAAGGCAAATGCATTGGCCCCCAGTGTTTTACTTTCTTTAATATGAAGTTGGTAATTAAAGCCATTATCGACAATGGGCAGCAGAGTCTTAAATTGAGCGGTTAACGAATCAATTCGTTTGCTATCTAGCTTTGAATCAGTGAAATGCACATCACTTATATTAGAGTAAGCTTCTTCACCTTGCTGAACCAATACTTCAACAGGGATCATGTTAGCGACTTTATTGGTGCTTTCAGTGATGCCAAATTTAAAGAATAACCAAGAAAGCAAAAGCACCAAGGCTAGTATAGACATGCTCAAAATGCCTTTGGCTTTACTCTTGTCTCCTAGCTTTTTGAAGCCAAATAAATTCGCTATCTGGTCTACTTGATCATTATCTTGTGTCTCAAAATGCAAGCCATTCGGCAGTGTCAAAAAGCGAGTAGAGTTTTGAATTCTAGGGGACGCGATGATCTTTATTGATGGGTAAGAATGGGGATCATCAGTCGATGAAAAATTGCCCATATCATCCACAGATAATGACACGGGCTTCTTCTTCCTTGAAGCGGCATTTACTAATGTTCCGTTTAGTATGATCATAAAATGTATTGTCCTAATACTTTACTGTATCTAATTGTTTAATCGGTTTCAGGCATGTCATAAACAGTTAGTCCAGATAGGTCTTTCTGAGTTGGGAATACTTTAGCCGCCACCGCGTAAGTCACAATAAACATGATGACATTGCCCACAAAGCCTGTGTAGTAAAGGTCAAATGGTACCGTCAAGCTGTCAGGTAATAATCCGTTTTTACTTAGTAAGGTCCAGCTTGTAAATACCATTGTACTGGCTAGGCCAATCCATACCGCCCGTGCATCACCTTGTTTGGTAAAGAAACCAATCAAGTACAGGCCTAATAAACCGCCGCCTAAAATACTGGTTAATATAGTGGCAGTATCTTGCAATGTTTTGGTTTCGGCGTTGGCCAAATAAATCGCACCAGATATCATTAATACCGCTGTCACAGAGGCAATAACCCATGCCGCTTTAAGATAATGGCGATCTTCTTTGCCTGGCTTTAAGTGGCGACGGTAAATATCAACAACCGAAACGGTTGAAATGGCATTGATGGAACTGTCTAAAGATGACATGGCAGCAGCCAATGCAGAAGCAATCACAAGCCCTGCAACCCCCGCCGGTAAATGGTTACTAATAAAGTAAGGCAGAATACCTTCAGCAGCGCGTGTGCCATCTAGCATTTCAGCGGCCGGAACCGCAGGAAATTGCTGAAAGAAAACAAACAGGGCTGTGCCTAAAAACATATAGAAGGCCCAAATAGGCAGTGAACTGGCCACCGCAATAAACATGGCTTTACGCGCTTCATGGGTCGACTTAGAAGCACAATAGCGCTGAACCGTGTTTTGGTTTGACGAGTATTCGGTTAACCAAGCAATCAAGCCGATAAATAACATCATGCTAATTGTTTTTTCATCAAAGCTGATGCCCCAATCAACACTTTGCAACGTGCCATTTTCTAATACACTAAAGCTGAATTTATTAAAGTCATCTGCCACTGCAAATATTTGAGAAAGCCCACCGGGTAGTGCGTCAATAATCACCCATAAACACAATAAACCACCTAACAGTAAAACAATGGTTTGCATGACATCGGTCCAGATAACCGCATCAATGCCACCAATAATGGTATAGACCGCAACAATAACGCCACCTAAAATAATCGCCCAAGTGGAACTAAGCCCTGTTAGCTCTTGAATCAAAAGCGACAGTAAAAACAAAATCATGCTCACGCGAACAATTTGCGCAATGATGAAAGCAATGGCGCCATACACACGAACAGAAGGACCAAAGCGATCTTCTAAATATTCATAGGCTGATGTCACCTTGCCACGGCGAAAGAAAGGTAAAAAGAAATAAGCCGCAAACAAAATACCAATAGGCAGCATCAAGTTAGGCACAAAGCGTAACCATGAAGTTTTAAACGCGTCCCCAGGGTAAGCTAAAAATGTAATAGAACTGATAGACGTGCCCACTAAAGACAAGCCAATCACCCAGCCACTAAAGCTTCGGCCACCTACAAAGTATTCTTCTGTATTGGTGTTTTTACGGGAAAAGTAAAACCCCACCCCTGTAATGATCAGTAAATAACCAATCAAAGCTGCCATATCTAAAAAGTGTAAGTTCACCGCAAGACCTATCTTTATTATTGTGATTGCGGGGGATTGTAGCAAAAAACCTGCAAGCAATCATAAGTCGAATAGGCAAGTATTGAATATCGGTCTATTTGCAAATGAGAATCATTACTGTATATTGCGGGCATAATAAATATAACAAGAAGTATAAGAAGTGATTGCCTGATGAATATTAGATAACGCATATCCTATGGGGTAAGTATGCAGATAAAATTTAAGGTGCTGGCACTTGTTGTGGCCGCACACTCATCACAATTATTGGCACAGTCAGACGCTCAATCTTCAAATCTATTATTAGAAGCTGAAAAGAAAGCAATTACCGATTCTTCAGCCAGCACAGATAGCCATGTACTTACTAAGCAGGTGGTTACCGGTACTCAGCAGCAAGGGTTTTCGGCTCGTGAAAATTCAACCGCTACCAAACTAGATCTGTCTTTACGCCATACGCCTCAAAGTGTATCGATTATCAGCAGCGATTTACTAAAAGCCTTTCAGTTGGATGATATTAACCTAGCGTTGGCACTCACACCGGGCATACAGGTTGAAAAACCAGAAACTGATCGTATTTATTATTCATCTCGTGGTTTTGATGTTACGCAATTTCAGTTAGATGGCATGGGCACGCCATTAAGTAATAATAATATTTATGGTGACATAGATACCGCCATGTTTGAACGAATTGAAGTCTTACGCGGAGCAAATGGATTAACCGCAGGAGCAGGTAATCCATCGGCCACCATCAACTTTGTACGTAAGCGTCCTACCGAAGAATTAGAAGCCAACGTAACAGCCAGTGTGGGCTCGTGGAATAAAGCGCGCTTAGTGGGCGATGTTTCTGGTGCCATCAGTGACAATGTTCGTAGTAGAGCCGTACTTGTAAAAGAAGATAAAGAATCTTATCTGGATCGTTACGAACAAGATAAAGCCTTAGGTTATGGCGTGTTAGAAATCGACCTAACAGATCGCACATTATTAACCTTGGGTCACAGCACGCAAAGTAATAAAACCAATGGCGCATTATGGGGGGCACTGCCACTCACATACAGCGATGGCACCGCCACTAATTATGATCGATCGACCAGTTCCGCAGCCGATTGGAGTTACTTTGATACCACGGAGCAACGCAGTTTTGCAGAAGTAAGCCAGGTGTTAAACAACGGTTGGAGCATACAAGGTTCGCTTAATTACGTTGAGTTAGAAACCGACTCGTATTTATTTTATGTGGCAGGTAATCCAAGTCCTGTTGATCAATCTGGTGTGCTTGCCGCTTACGCAAGTGAGTACGACTTGAACGAATGGCAAAGCATGGCAGAGGTTTATGCATCAGGTCCTTTCCAAGCATTTGGACAGGTCCATGAATTAGTCGTGGGCTCTAGCTATAGCAAAGTAAAGGTATTTCAAAACTCACTTTATGACGCCACAACCGTAGCCGGTTTTTCAGATCCTACGGCGTTAACGCAAATAGACTTAACGACATTTGATGGAAACTATCCTGCTCCAGTATTCAATATTCCAGGTGGCGGTGGTGCTTGGGAGGAAACCGAAAAAGCGGTTTACGCCACAGGTAAGTTCCAAGTATCCGAAAGCAACTTAATAATAGCCGGCGCTCGAGCAAGTAAATGGGTCAGTAAGGGTGAAGCTTATGGTTCGGATCGTGGAAGTGATGACTCGATTGTATTGCCATACTTAGGTTTGATTCATGACCTAAATGATCAGCTATCTACATATGTAAGCTACACAGAAACGTTTTTACCTCAGTCAGAAATGGATGCTAGTCTTGAGCGCTTAGCGCCTAAAACAGGCCGCAATTTTGAGCTGGGGCTAAAAGCTGAGTTTAGCAGTTTGAATGCGACAGTCGCCGCATTTTCAACTGCGCAAGACAATGTTGCAACGTTTTCTGAAACCATTAACGCGGTTGATGTTTACACAGGCGAAGACGGTATTACCAGCCAAGGGATAGAACTTGATCTTGCCGGGAAAATTGGTGATAACACAAGTATCTCAACCGGTGGCACAATTTTAAGCATTCAAGATGCAAATGGTCAAAAAACTAATTTATACACACCAGAAAAAACAGCCAATCTAGCGGTCAGTTACCAGTTAACACCATCATTAAAAATGGGTGCTATTGCTGACTGGCAAAGTTCAATAACTGGCAGTGTAAAACAAGATGCTTACACCTTGTTAGGCGCCATGGTTAGCTATGATATCTCCTCATCATTAAACACACAGCTAGTTGTAAATAACATAACGGATGAAAAATACCTGACCAGTCTAAAGTGGGCGCAAGGGTATTACGGCGCACCGCGCAGTGTTATCGCATCACTTTCTTGGGATCTATAAATAATATTAAGCCAAGCCCTCGGGCTTGGCTTTTATTTGTGTGAGGGAGCATAAAAATGAGAAAAAAATTATTTAAATGGCATGGCTATGCAGGGTTAATCGCCTGTTTACCCTTGTTTATCATATCCATAACGGGAAGTATCTTAGTCTTCAAATACGAACTGGATACATTAATACGGGGTGAAATAGTTTCGGTTGAAGGTGTTACAAAAAGGCAATCTATGGATTCTCTGATTACTAAAGTGAATGAAAAGCATATAGACCATGAGATTGTTGGTTGGGTTTTGTTCCAAGACCCAGAGCGCAGTGACGTAGTGTTTTTAATGCCCAGCGAACAGAGTAACTGGTATCACATTTATTTAAATGGCTATACAGGTGAGTTTCTATCAGAACCCGCACTGGCCACCGATTACTTTACCGATTGGTTAGTCACGCTACACGCCGAGCTATTGTTAGATCATACAGGGTTAGCCATAGCCGCCGTGTATTCTTTAATACTCATTTTTCTTGGTGTAACAGGCTTGATCCTTCATCGTGCCTTTTGGAAAAATCTATTTAAATTACGAACAAAGGCGCGCCGGATTTTATATTACAGCGACTTACACAAGTTAGTGGGTGCTTGGGGCAGCCCAATATTATTAGTATTAGGCTTTACTGGTGGTTACTGGAATATTGCACACCTAGTTCACGAACTTGATCATGTCGGTGAAGCACCTTTTGTTATGACAGACCGAATGTACAATCGAGCGCTTTCGTTCGATGAATTAATGCTCGATGCACAAGTTCGCATACCAGGGTTTGATGCAACGTATATTCGTTTTCCAAATGAACCCGATGATCAAATAATTATCTACGGTGATGTGCCAGACAGCGCTTTATTAGCTAGCCAGTATGCAAGCAGTATTACGTATGATCAGCAAACTGGAGACTATCAGTCAAAAACCGATATTCGATCCGTCGGTATTTTGCATGTCATCGTAGACAGTTTTAGGCAGCTTCACTTTGGCACCTTTGGTGGATTACTCAGCCGAATTATCTGGTTTGTAGTGGGGATCATCCCTGCCATATTAACGGTCACGGGTTTGTATATGTGGTTCAAGCGAAGAAAAGCCAAGCAAGCTAAAAAGAATAAGATAGCTAAAAGACTTCAAGAAAGAAAGCATGCTGAGCAACCGAATCAGGAGAGTATTGACGAACATACCGAAAAGCCAGCGTTAACCTAAATTCTTTAATTGCATCGATTAAACGATAAGGTCAGTTCAAATTAATAGCGCTGTTATCAATTATAGGTAAGGGACAGATATAGCTTGAACTGATCATAGTGAATTGGTTTTTGTGAGTAATAAATCAACAATAAAGATTCCCATTAAACCGTCAGTATGAAAACGGTAGGGAATTGTTCAATATTTGGTTATAGTTCACACTTATTTGTACGATATAACGAATTGATTGGTTAAGCAGGGATAGCATATGAACTACCAACTGGTTTTTCAGGGAGAATTAACTCAAAAAATTGATAAAAAGCAAGCCGTTGTCATTTTCAGCAAGCTTTTTTCTATGAAAGAGGAGGATGCTGAGAGGCGTTTTTTCTCTAAAGA
>ERZ1027208.60-NODE-60-length-58372-cov-17.159010_pt1 | contig 58372 bp, 51 predicted proteins | sample MGYA00520867_ERZ1027208 | MGnify/ENA primary metagenome ERZ1027208 (study PRJEB33311, sample SAMEA4378413) | marine metagenome | biome: Marine biome; feature: Fjord; material: Water | collected 2014-07-20T08:00:00Z/2014-07-... | depth 75 m ... | reverse complement strand
GGCCTGTCACGCCGGGGGTCGCGAGTTCGAGTCTCGTCCAGTCCGCCACTTTTACTTAACCTAGTTAAGTCATCCTTATCAGATGTAAAATGAATTTCAGCGGGTGATTAGCTCAGCTGGGAGAGCACCTCCCTTACAAGGAGGGGGTCGGCGGTTCGATCCCGTCATCACCCACCAATTTAAGATGACTCTTTAATTGGTTGAATCGAAAGATACAGTGGACTGGTAGTTCAGTTGGTTAGAATACCGGCCTGTCACGCCGGGGGTCGCGAGTTCGAGTCTCGTCCAGTCCGCCACTTTTTTACTTCATATCTTGATGTAAATCTTAAATAGATAAATCTTTTTATCTCTAAAAATCTTAAAAAACTTCTCGATTAGTCATTTGTTGCATGATTTCAAATTTTGTATGTTTTTCAGCCTATTTACTTACATGTATTTAATAAAACTGTCACAACTCTTCCATATTCTATTCCTAAGCTGTACTAAACTTATTGATATGACAGTTGTCATATTGGATCAGTACATGTCTAGGAGGACACTATGAGTGACTATGAAGAAGAGCTACTGGATAGCACAGATTTTGATGATGAAGATTTCATTGATGATGCTACCGAGCTGTAAACGTTAAAAAATGATGGTCTGGTAGATGTTTATATTAAACGTCGTACAAGCTGGCGAGTCGTGAAGAAACAATCGAGATGATTGTGAATAGGATAAACAGAATTCTTTTGTTTAGCCGCATCAAACCAAGCCTCTTAGGCTGGGTTTGATAAATATCTTTGTTACCTTGTATATATCAAGCTTCTCAAATCTATTTTATATCTGAGTGTGTATTTTTATAAATGTGCTTAGGTTTCTACCGTGGATTTAGATCTGTGTATTTTTCGGTATTGTCCTGGAGATTGATCTGTCCAGCGCTTAAAAGCACGCTGAAACGCAGTGGGCGAAGAAAACCCTAATAGGTACGCAATTTCACCAATGGCTAGGTCGGTATCCTTCATATAGCTTTCTGCAAGACTCTTACGGGTGTCGTTAAGCAGTATTTGAAAAGAAGTGGATTGCTCTTGCAGTTTACGTCTCAAGGTCCAGGGTGGCATTCCAAGGCTGTCTGAAACTTGTTCAATACTGGGGGTTTGCCCTTCAAGAAGCGGGCTGATTTCATCCATGACTTTTTCACTTAAAGATCGATCACGGGTGACCTTTACTAATTCTTCATCACAAATTTTTTGTAAGTTTAAAAAAGCATTTTTATCATGCTGGAGCAGCGGCCAAGATAACGCATCTTGTTTGATGATTAAGGCATTTCTTTCTTGTCCAAATGCAACGGGGCACTTGAAGCATTCTTCGTACATGGCAGCATAGGATGGGGCTTCAAATTCAACTTCTATACGCTCAATGGCGCCTGGGCGGCCACATAGCCATTCAATGACTTTATGTTGAGCAGATAAAACCGCATCTACCACAAATAAGTTGTATTCGTTGTAGGGGCTAATTGAATAAAAACTGGCGATGCCTTTACCATTTTCAAGGTAGAAGCTTGATTGGCCGCGACAGTTTGTGCTGCTAAGGCGTTCATAGTGAGACATGACAGTACAAGCGGCTTCGACATCTTTGGCGGTCATGGCTAAAAAACCAGTTAACCCAAAAAAGGGTATCTTGACGCGCTTACCCATTTCTAGGCCTAGATCAGGGCGTCCAGTTTGCTCTATTGCAGCGTAACCAAGGCGCATGTACCTTGGAATGCTGATGCGTCCATCAGGTTGGCCTAACTTATTATCAGAGAGGCTGAACTGCTGCTGAAGTGCGATTGGGTCGTTACCCAGTGCTTTTACTGAATTGAGCAGCCCCCGTACATAACTTACGGAAATGTCGCCTAGTTTCATATTGCCTGTAACTCTGGTCAGTGACGATTTATGTTGTAAATAGTCAGGTATTTGTTCAAGTTAGATATGGCTAAATAGTAACAGGAAATTTAATGTGTAGGCCAGTTAAGACTAAAATATTACACGTTATTGAAAACTCGCTAGATACGGCGCTAAAGCTATATTAAATAGCAGCCAAAAATAATAACAGCGTCCAAATAATATAAAGAGCTGGAGAGAGCTTCATGAGTCAATACGATCACTTATTAGAGCCATTAGATTTAGGATTCACAAAAGCCCGTAGTCGAGTGCTGATGGGTTCAATGCACACCGGACTAGAAGAGCGAAAAGGTGGCTGGGAGCGTCAGGCCGAATATTTTCGCCAGCGTGCGGAAGGTGGTGTGGGCATTATTGTAACCGGTGGTATTGGTCCAAACGAAGAAGGTGTTGGTGTACAGGGGGGAGCTATCCTTGTCGATGATAAAGAAGTGCTTAACCATAAAATGGTAACGGATGCCGTTCACTCTGTTGATGGTGCACTAATTTGCATGCAAATACTCCATACAGGTCGCTATGCCTACAGCGATAAGTCTGTGTCAGCGTCTGCTGTTAAATCGCCTATTCATCCTTATCCACCAAAAGAACTGGATGAAGAAGGCATAGAAAAACAAATTCAAGACTTTGTCACCTGCGCGCTTTTGGCTCAAAAAGCAGGGTACGATGGCGTTGAATTAATGGGGTCTGAAGGGTATTTCATTAACCAATTCATTGTTACGCATACTAATAAACGAACTGACCGTTGGGGTGGAAGTTACGAAAACCGAATCCGTTTAGCGAAAGAGGTGGTTCGTCGAACCCGAGAAGCGGTGGGTGAAAAGTTCATTATTATTTACCGTTTGTCGATGCTTGATCTTGTGCAAGATGGCAGTACTTGGGATGAAGTGGTTTATCTAGGTAAAGAGATTGAAAAGTGCGGTGCCACACTTATCAATACTGGCATAGGTTGGCATGAAGCCCGTGTTCCAACCATCGCAACCAGTGTTCCTAGAGCTGCGTTTGTTGATATTACGGCGCGTATGAAAAAAGAGCTGAGCATTCCTCTGATTACAACCAATCGAATCAATGACCCAGAAGTGGCGAATGCCATTATCGCCGAAGGCCAGGCCGATATGGTTTCTATGGCGCGCCCAATGCTTGCAGACCCGTATTTTGTAACAAAAGCGGCTGCAGGTAAAGCCGATGAAATCAATACTTGTATTGGTTGTAACCAGGCGTGTTTAGATCATGTATTCAGTGGGGGCGAAGTATCATGCTTGGTTAACCCATATGCGTGTAACGAGACTAAGTTGATTCAGCAGCCATTGCTGACTAAAAAGAAAATAGCAGTGGTCGGCGCAGGTCCTGCGGGTTTAGCCGCATCAACAACCGCTGCAGAGCGCGGCCATGATGTAACCTTGTTTGACGGCGCTGCAGAAATTGGTGGGCAATTTAATATTGCTAAACAGGTGCCTGGTAAAGAAGAGTTTTTTGAAACCATTCGCTACTTTGGCAAAATGATTGAAAAGACGGGTGTGAAATTACAACTAAACACACGTGTTTCAGCACAAGATCTAATTGATGCGGGGTTTGATGAGGTATTGCTAGCAACAGGCATTAGCCCACGTACTCCCGAGCTAGAAGGCATTGATCACCCAATGGTGATGAACTACCTTGATGTTTTACGTGATAAAAAGCCCGTGGGTAAGCGTGTGGCTGTTATGGGCGCAGGTGGTATTGGATTTGATGTGTCTGAATACTTGGTGCATGGAAAAACGTCTCCTAGCCTTAACATAAATGAATTTATGAAAGAGTGGGGTGTTGATTTAACGGTTTCAACGCCTGGTGGATTGGCCGCAACCACTGAAGTTGAAGCACCTGCACGAGATATCTTTTTATTGCAGCGTAAAAAATCAAAAGTGGGTGCTGGCTTGGGTAAAACAACAGGCTGGATTCATCGTACTACTTTGAAGCATAAAAATGTTCAGATGATGAATAAAGTCAACTACGTGAAAATTGATGATCAAGGGCTGCATATAGAGCTAGACGGTCAGGCCAAGCTTTTAGAGGTCGATAATGTGATTGTGTGTGCAGGGCAAGAACCGCAACGAGAACTGCAAGACACGTTAATAGCAGCCGGTAAATCTGTGCATTTGATTGGTGGGGCAGACAAGGCATCAGAGTTAGATGCTAAGCGTGCCATTAAGCAGGGCACTGAGTTAGCCGCCGCTATATAAAATACTTAACGGACCTAATAAGCCCTTCTTACTTAGTCGGTAATGAAGGGCTTTTTTATGGTAGTTCACCTACGAAATAATACTTAGTAAAGGGAGGGGTTAAGTCGTAGGAATGTGAGGGTGTTCACCTTATGCACTTATTGGATAAAAAACGATCTTATAATGATAATCTAATCACAACTTATGGTGCATATCTGGCCTAAACTGAATAAAAGCGAAAGGGTATTACGATGGCTAGTTCAGCACTGAATCAAAACATATCAAGCGGATTATCAGGCCATATTGCGGCTTTCTGCATTTTTGACGGCAAGGCCGTTGGAAAAACCCTCAGTGTTGAAGATTTCGAATCGGTTGCTGAGCATGAGGCGCCTTTAAATGGATATAACGGTAAAGTGCATGCCGCTTATGTGATTGCTAATCAGAGTCAATTTATCCAATCCATTGTATTGTTTATCCTTCCATTGGATGAAAATGGCTTTGTCATCGAAGGCTGGCGGATTCCCTTGGAAAGGTTGTCTAATACCGCTAATCGGGGGCCTAATCTAGGCGGGGGGCGAATCAGGTTATCGTGTCATAGCCAATGCTCTATTTCTTGGCATCAAGACAATCTATGGGATCCAGGGGCTCGACACTTTTCTGAAATTAAAAAGGCCATGGGTCAATACTTGGCTGAATTTGATGACGCACTTGTGTCTATGGATTTAGCGGCTGTTAGTGAAACCGATGCAATTGATCAACTGTTAGATGTTGATCAATTAAGGCGCGAACTACGTAATGAATCGGCGACCTACCGAAATGAGCTGCAAGCCTTACAGCAAGAAGTTGAAAGACAAAGATTATTAAACGAGCGCTTAATCAAGCAGACGCAAAGTGCAGATGAGCCAAAGCCTGTGTTACCAAAAGAAGATAAGGTGGATTTACACGTGTTGCGTCGTCAAAATGAATTACTGAATATGAAAATACGAGAGCTGCAGGTAAGTAATGAGAAGCTTAGGCTAGAGACTGCTGCAGGGGGTGTCGAAGAGTCTGATATCGATGCTTTTATAGAAAAAATGGCGCAACAAGAAATGATGACAGTGGTTTATCATCATGGTGTGGGTCATATTAATTTAACGTCTGATCACATTGTTGAATACCTAGAAGATCCAATGGCTTATGCCGCTAATCACATTAACATTAGTAAATTGCAATACCGTCGCTGGCTTGAGCATGAAGAAAAACCAAAGTGTCACGTTTGCGATGATGAGCTAGTGGCAATCGTAGACCCATCAGCCTTTAATTTTGAAAAAGATGTCTATTGTGGTAAGCACAAGCCCTAATTTAGAGAGCCTGTATTTAATAAATGCATTTTTCTGGATAGCATCTCGCTAGGGCTTGATTCGGTTTATTACCGCGCCATTTAAATTCAATTATTGCGAAAGACTGCCTAACGCGAGACACTGCGTTAAAATTTAAACATATCTATTCATCTAGTCAGTTCATGCAGTCAAACTCATGCAGTTAAAGCACACTCCAGTTATCCCCTTAACAATTCCAGAACTTGTATCAAAAGGTATTTCGCTTTCAGTTAAACGAGATGACCTGCAGCACTCTATCGTGAGTGGAAATAAATTATTTAAGTTGCATTACCATCTAGAGCACTGCAAAAAGAGTAATATTAAAACAATAGTGACGTTTGGCGGTGCATACAGTAACCATTTGCATGCCACTGCCTATGCCGCCAATAAATTGGGAATTAACACTGTAGCGGTGATCAGGGGTGAACAAATTATTCCTCTTAATGCTACGTTAAAGGATTGCACCGATTGGGGCATGATATTAGAACCCGTTACTCGTAAAGAGTATAAGGAAAAAACAAAATCCCCCGTCATTCAAACAATATTAGATCAATACCCTGACGCGTACCTTATTCCTGAGGGTGGTTGTGATTTATTGGGTGTGCAGGGAGCGTCAAAAATATTGGATGGCGTCGATCAATCTCAATTTGATTATATTGTTTGTGCATGCGGAACGGGGTCCACTGTTTCGGGGGTTATCTCTAAGTCACAACCGCACATAACAGTGATTGGTATGGCTGTTTTGAAAGGGGCTCATTGGATGGAAAGCGAAGTGCAGGCTTGGCTAGAGAAATTAAATGCGCCTGCCAGTGGCGAACATTTAGCTAAATGGATGATAAATACCGATTATCATTTTGGTGGTTATGGAAAAATAAAACCCGCGCTTACTGATTTTATTCGTGAAATAGAGTCAAGGTATGATTTACCATTAGAGCCAATTTATACGGGTAAAAGTGTTTATGGTATTTTGGATTTAGCAAAAAAAGACTACTTTCCAAAAGGCAGCCGAATACTGTTTATTCATACTGGCGGGTTACAGGGTAATCGGTCGTGAATGCTCAATAAAAAAGGCCGCGAGAGCGGCCTGTTTTATTGGATAGGTTAAGTCTTTAGACTTTATTCACCGTGGTACATTAAGAATAAATCAACCACATTGTCAGGAATGCTGGCACACACTTGCTTGCTCAGCTTTTCATCTTCGTCGATATCGGCAAAGGCTTCATCATCAGCGTTTAAACCTGATGCATACAGTATCGGAAATAGAAGCTCTCCAGCGTTTACTTCATGTTTGCCATACCATACGTCTGTTTGCTCTAGTGTTAGAAGCATAAAACCCACAGACCAGCTTTCTAGTGGGGCTGAGTCATTGTCTTCATCAGCTTCAACATTTAGGTCGCAAGGAACAGGGAAGGTTAAACCTGACTCTACTAGCTCTAAGATTTCTTTTTGTAGGATTGAAATTAACAGAGATATTTCATCTTCTTGCGCTTTATTTTTCCAAGATGGTTGGCCGTTAAATGTAAACTCTAATATCTCTTCCCAAATCAATGGGAATGGGCCCACAGCATTGGCTGTTAAAAAACCGTGCAGAGCAAAAAAATCGAGCCCTTCATTGGCTTCGGCTTGATCTTCTAAGAAAAGAGCAAGAGTTTCTAGTTGATCTTCGTTCAATGCCGCAAGTGTTGTCATGGTTAGATCGCTTTGCTTGTATTGGAAGTGACTTGTATTAAGTCAGCAGACTGCTTTATGCTTTGAGTATATCAGCTGACTAACAGAAATCGAAATATGCGCGGCCCTAAAGTTACATTAGATCAATGGCGAACCCTGCAAGCGGTTGTGGACAACGGCGGATACGCTCAAGCGGCCGAAGCGCTGCACAAGAGTCAGTCTTCAATCAGTTATTCGGTGTCTAAGCTTCAAGAGCAGCTTGGGATGGAATTATTGCACATAGAAGGCCGTAAGGCGGTCTTGACACCGTCAGGAGAAGCCTTGTTGCAAAAGTCACGTCAGTTACTGGAGCAGGCTGTTGAGCTTGAGGTAGTCGCCGACAGTCTAGGTCAAGGTTGGGAAGCTGAAGTCGCAATGGCGATGGATGTGATATTTCCTCGTTGTATTTTAATTAATGCGTTCAAGCGTTTTTTACCTGAAAGCAAAGGTTGCAAGATACTGGTAAGAGAAGAGGTTCTCTCTGGTGCGGCTGAAGTGGTGTTAGAAAAAAAGGTTCAGCTATCAATCAGTCCATGGGTGCCGCCTGGTTTTATGGGTGAAAAGTTGATGGATATACAGCTTGTTGCCGTTGCTCACCCAGACCATGCTCTTCATAAACTGGGTCGTAAAGTGAGTACTGATGACTTAAGTCTTCATACACACATCGTCATTAGAGATTCAGGGGTTAAACAAGAGCGTGATTCGGGCTGGTTAGGAGCCGACTTAAGGTGGACATTTAGCAGCTTTGAGAGTGCAAGGGCATTCTTAACCAGTGGCTTAGGTTTTTCTTGGATTCCAGTGCATGAAGCCGCCAGTTTAATTGAATCAGGCCAATTAAAGGTACTGAATCTTGATGTCGAATATCAAAAACAAGGCACCTTATTTTTGGTTTATGCCAATAAAAACCATATCGGTCCTGCCACTCAGATGCTGGCAGATTTCATCAAGGATTGTACTAAGCAGTATCTATCTACTCAGCCAATATTAAAATAAGCACACTGTATTTTTGGGTAATATTCAATGGGCGTTTAGTCCTGCCACTCGCCATCTAGAGTGGTCGTAATAAAAGGCATTGAATACCATAAATAATGCCCCATTTTTGAGGGGGCGGTGCAGTTATAGCGGCTTCTGCCAAACGGTAGCGTTCCTTCTAATTGTGCATTTATGACTAATCTCTGCTTATTCTCAGTGATTTCAGTATAAATTTTAGACCCTTCGAAATAACAACTCAGTTGTGAATAGATAACATTATCTTTATTCACGATAAGCTCTAAGGTGGGGGCCGGATTGCCCATTACCCGTATTTTATTTTTGGGCGATTCGGAATATATTTCAAATGGTTGGCTGTGTATTTTGGTTTTCAAAGTATCCATATTTGAATAAATACCCGATGCTGGAAATCGAGGAATAGATTGCCAATTTGTTGTTTGATTAATGCCTCCTGATTGCTGTGAAAATCCAAGATACCCCATGTTAGCCATCAACTCTTTTAATCGTGTATTGAATTCACCGTAGGGGTAAGCCACCCATTTAGGTGCTTCACCCAGATTCTTTTCTAACATGGATTGGGCCGATTTAATGTCTTTTTGGATTCTTTGGCGCCAAGAAAAGTCGCTTTCGCTGAGGTCTTGCTTCAACAAATGCCAATGATTCTGAGTGTGATTAGCGATAGTGGCACCGCTTTTTTTCATTTCTATCAGCTGCTTCCAGGAAAGGGTAAATGACGTGTTATTCGAATGATCATTGGACCTGATAGTTTTCGGGTTAATGAAAATTGTAAATGGCCAATTCTTTTCTTTTAATAATGGAAACGCGTTGTCGTAAATCGAACGGTAGTTATCGTCAAAAGTGATCGCGAGGGTTTTATTTTTAAAGGGGATGCCGAGCTTTATACTTTGAATCATTGAATCTAATGGTAATACTGTAAATCCTTCAGACTCGATTAGGTTTAAGTGTTGCTTGAAAAGGTCAGGGCTAATACTTGTGACGGCCGGTGTTCCAGTATTGACATGGTGGTACTGCAATATAGCGCCATAATCATAACTGGATTTTTCGGCTTTATTGTTAAACTCAAAGCTGTTCGTTAGACCTGCATGAAAGATAAAGGCCGTCATGAGCAGTGTTTGTATGGTTAGTAATACATTTCTAAGCATTGGATAGCCTGGTGCACAGCGATCAATTGGTCAGCATCACCACCTCTGTCGGGGTGATGCTTCATAGCAAGTCGGCGATACTGCTTTTTAATTTGATTAAAGTCAACAGGATCGCTTAAGCCTAAGATATTCAGTGCATTTTGTTTTTGATCATCATTTAAAAACCCTTTCCAGAATTGGTCTAATAGCTTGTTTACGTCTTGCTCTGTGGTCTGCATAACTTGATCATAATCTAAATAAAATAAAGACAAGGGGTCATGGGATTGTAAGTCGGACTTTTCACTATGTTCAGAACCGTTGAGTGCAGAATCACCTTTATTATCAAGTGAATATTCAGAGAGTGATATTTTTAGACTGGATATTGTTAGGCCGTACCTTTGATGAATGTGTGTGTTTAGTTGCAAGCGATATAGGGCATTAAAAATCATAAAGTGACAACGAAACATTGAAAGAGGCTCTCGCAATGCATCATTAGGAAGTAGGTTGATCGATTGTAGGTGGCGAATAATGTCAAATTCACGTGATTCACGATTATTTATAAGATAACGCTCAATTGCATGGCTTAAGTCAAAGTTAAACATATTAAACGAATTGATAATCTCTAATAGAAGTATCATATTAGTGTACATCAATTTTTAGGATATAAATCCTTAAGGATAGTTATGGATCGCATTCACCTAAAGCAAGGTTCAGCTTTGCAGTCTGAAATGCTAATGACCGGTAAGCACCCAGAATATGATGGTGTTTGGGTGGCCCATGAAATTCAAGGGCAAGATGTATTATTCATTAGAATGACGGGGGGCACTCCAAATTTAACTCGAGTATGGATGAAGGCTGTTCGTGCCATTAGCTTAACTGCGACACTGATGCCATCTTTAGCTGTTTTATTATGGCTGCAACTATTAAATTTCGAAATCAATTGGCTGGCATCGATATGCGCCGTGCTTGGTGTCATCATGCTTCAGGTGTCGGTGAATTTATTTAACGACGTTGGCGATTACTTGAAGCTTATAGACCTGCCCAGCTCTTTGGGCGGTAGTGGTGTTATACAGCAGGGGTGGCTAAGTACTCGAATGGTTAAAAAGGGGGCGTTTTTAACGTTAATCATAGGCTGCCTATTAGGAATTCCTGCCTTAATGATGTCACCCGAAGGCATTCTGATTTGTGGCGTGTTCGCTGTAATGGGAGTCATGGGTTACAGCGGAAAACCCTTTAATTTTAAATACAAAGCAATGGGAGATATTGTTGTTTTTGCATTATGTGGCCCTATTTTAACAATGGGTATGAGCTATGCCGCAACGGGTGCGTTACAAGACGGTGTGTTATTAATTGGCAGTTATTTTGGTTTTGCTGCTGCTGCCATTTTGAATGCAAATAATATGAACGATATTGAAGTGGATACAAGTCGAGACGCTTCCACACTGGCATCTGTTTTGGGGTTTAAATTAGCTAGAAATTGGCAGTTAGGATATTACTTAGGCGCTTATTTTTGTTTATTAAATTTAGTGGCTTTGAGTAATGCATTCATCGCTTTACCACTAATAACCTTGACTTTGGTTATGCTTCAAATTAAAAAGTTAAAATCGACAGATAATAGTTCAGATGAGCGCTTGGCTGAGGTGAGATTTGATGCTGCCAAGTTACATTTGTTGATGGGTGTTATACTTTGCCTAACATTAGGTGGCTTAATATACTGGGCTTAATTTAATCGCTAAGGTTTAGATGGGTAGTGTATCGCATCCACATACCATTCTTGTGGACCTGATGGTGTTTGAACAATGACATCATCACCTACTTCTTTGGAAAGCAATGCTCGAGCCATTGGACTGTCAATTGAGATATTGGTTTTACTTTCGTAAATCTCTTCTGGCCCTACTATTCGGTACGACTTTAGTTCACCGTCTTCATTTTCAATATCAATGCAGGCACCAAAAAATATCTTACCTTCTTGTTCAGGTGAGTAATTAACAATTTTTAGTTCTTCAATGCATTTACTTAAGAATCTGACTCGGCTATCTATTTGCCTTAAAATGCGCTTGTTTTCTTTGTAGTCGGCATTTTCACTGCGGTCACCTAAGCTTGCAGCCCAGGTGACTTTCTTGGTGATTTCAGGGCGGTATACACGCCATAAATGATTCAACTCATCTTTTAGTTTTTGAAACCCTTCTGGTGTAATGAGCTTAGTTTTCATTTTTTACGCTGGTTATGGATAAGAGCATATAAGTTGCTGGCTCCATACTAACAAGGACTAAGGGCTTTTCAAGGACAGAGACAGGTGGTTTTGTCCCTGTCTGCTAAACTTTTACCGTATACATTACGTTAGAGTAGCTAAGGAGCAGCCATGACTCGCCTGATTCTTATTTTCAGCATGTATTTAATGTGCCTGCCAATGGCCTTCTCACAGCAGGGGAAGGACCCAAAACACTTAAATGACGTTTATAAGCTACCCGCTGCAATCTATGATGTGAAAGGCATGGGGCAGTGGAAAAAAGGGGCTGATACGGGCCAGCTGAGGCTTGTGATTGCTAGAACAAATAAACGTGATGAAGTGTATTTGCAATGGGTAAAGTGGGGGAAGAAAGGGCCTGAAAAAGTGGTTAGCACGGTTATGGTTAAGGAAATACAAGAGTCTGCAAATTACAAAACGACGTTCATTCGTAGAGAATCTATAAATGGTAATCGACAAATTGTTCTGGGTTTAGAGAATTTGCACGATAAAAGTACAGGCCGAGCTATCCTGGATGTAACCGGTGTAGGGCGTTATAGCTGTAAAATGTAACTCTAATGCCAGCGCTTCAGAAATAAAAACGCCAGCTTCTTGCTGGCGTTTTTATGTTTAATATTTTTTTTGGATTTAGGTTATTCATCTAGATTGAATGCTGATGCAATAATATTGTCAGGCTGTAGCCTAGGAGGTTTTTCAGCAAATTTACCAATTCCTTCAATTACCTGGCCCTCTTCAAATTCGTAAGGGGCTTTTTCAGCACTTCGATCAAGGCTTAAGTTTTCAAAATCAAATAATTCAGTGTCGGCCATTTGAGACGGGGCTATGTTTTGCATGGCACTGAATACATTCTGAACACGGCCAGGGGTGTCTATCTCCCATTGATTAAGCATGGCTTTAATATTTTGGCGCTGAAGGTTTTCTTGTGTACCGCATAGGTTGCAAGGAATTATTGGGTAGCCCTTTAATGTCGCAAAGGCTTCTATATCACTTTCACGGCAATACGCCATTGGGCGAATCACCACATTACGACCATCATCAGAGAGCAACTTAGGTGGCATGGCCGCAATTCTTGAGCCATAAAACATGTTTAAAAACATGGTTTGTACTATGTCATCCCTATGGTGACCTAATGCGACTTTAGTGGCGCCAATCTCCTCGGCAAATCCATATAGAGTACCGCGTCTAAGTCGAGAGCATAAACCACAAGTGGTACGGCCTTCAGGCACCTTCTCTTTAACAACAGAATAGGTATCGCGGTTCACAATATAGTATTCAATATCCAATTTATCTAAGTAGCTAGGTAGGATGTGTTCAGGAAACCCAGGTTGCTTTTGGTCAAGGTTTACAGCAACCAGTTCAAATGAAATCGGCGCACTTTTTTGAAGGTTCATGAGGATTTCAAGCATGGCAAAGCTGTCTTTGCCACCAGATAAACACACCATGATGCGATCACCTTCTTCAATCATCTTGAAATCAGCAATAGCGCGACCAGCGTCTCGACGCAGACGTTTTTGCAGCTTGTTAGTCTCAAGCTTAAGCTGTTTCTCTTGGGCAGCTTCATCAGTCGTTAGCTCAACCTCGTTAGAGGGAGAGTTGGCTGAATGAGCATTTGTGACTGACGCATCGATAAATTGAACCATGATCTACTATCCGGGTACTTCTAATTGCGCGGGATTATAGGGTAAAAGTCGATCAAATGCTTGTGATTTAGGGTTATAGATATAGGGAGATGACCTGCTAGATAGAGAATATAGCGGTGCAATAAGTGGGGTTAAACTAAGGGGGTGATGACCAGATAAGTAGAGGTTTGATGGACGATTATGGCTAGTAAGTTGAAAACCAATGGCATTAATACATTGGTTTTCGGAAGCTAGACCGTTCTTACGAAGACTTTTCAAGATTGTTAGATGCGTACTCTTTTAGTATGTCGGCCATTAAAGAACCGTAATGAGTAATGGTATATGGGGCGCTGGTTTTGTTTAATTTACAAACGGGTGATTTAATAAAGCTCCATTTCATGGATGCTTTTTTTACCATGGCGCGAGCGTCAGAATATCTACCAATGTTTTTCAAATTTTGCTCAATGCTAGAGCATATTTTATTTAGATCGCCTTGTGTGAGGTTCTCAATTCGTTCTGTTTTGATGGTTCGTTCCCCATGAAGTTCGATGGCCTCTGCAATCTTATCTAGCAGGGTAAACACTTCTATCGTTTTTTTCGGGATGTCTGTGGAAATTTGAATGGATTGTATTGGCGCGTAAATTTGCTCAATTAATTCAGAGTAAGCAGAGTAGCCATTTGAGAATGTGCGTGAACCTAGGTTCACATCATACGTTGCCGCTTCATTTTTAGCTGAGCGTAAATAAACCCGCATTCCCATGCTTAAGGCTTCTTTGTGATTGTTTTCTAAGTTTTCTAAATTGTCGATTTTATTAAGTAAGTTATCTATTTTTTCAATTCGTTCATTACGCTTTGGATGCGCGCGGCCGTCTTTGTCTACAATTAGCGAGTAGACATAAGCCGCTCGCACATCGGATTTTAAATTTTGTAGGTCGTGATAGGTGTCAATTTTAGAAGATGCTTGGCTTACCGCACTAAAAGCAAATATAAATAAATATAAAGCGGTATTTTTGAGTGTTAGACCCATGAGATATCCCTTTTCGAGTCATTAAATATTGAGTGCGTGCAGTAACAACTGATTCTTTGAAGGATAGCGAACTTCAGCTTTTTATCATAGTAAACATCACCCATTTTACTTAGATGAGAGCGATATTTTATACAATTTGTCTGGCTTACACATCTTTCACCGATGTTCTTATTGTTATGGACGGTTTAATAGAATGGTTAAAATAACACTAAGCCACAAGAGGGTTCGAATCTATTAGACTTTGGTAGCAGTGAATAAATTCTTCAATACTGGCTTGAGGGCGGCTGTGAAAGTGGCGTCTCCAGTATTTGGCAATGGCTTTTATATCGGTCGAACTAGGTAGGGGGCATTCTTTTCGTTTATAAATCATCCAGGCAATGGCTGTTGTGTAGCGTAGGTTTGTCGCTAGCTCATCATGGGGGTGGGCTAAAAACTCTCTTTGACTGGCAAGTCCCCTTACTTTACTCGCAAGGTCTGGGTCTTTTGCTAAATAATGATCCCAAATTCTTTGGTGGCTTTGAGAACTTATTTGAAAAACACCAAGGCGCTTCTTGTCGCCTTTTATGCGAAACCCCATTCCTGATTCCATGGCGGCTGTGGCGACTAATAATATTTCTGCATTTTCAGAATATTCACCTAGGTATTTTAACGTAGGGCGAATGACTAGGTGCTGTAATTCACTGGGACAGATTCCCATTGTTTTGTTCCTTGATAGTCGAAGGTGTAGAGACTATCCATTTAATCTTATTTTCATGCTTTACGGTTTTAGTAATGCATCAAACATATAAACCTAGCAAAACTAGGCGCCGTACACGGTTTGTATTACGACAATATGACTTTAGCTAAACAATGGGCAGACGCCAGAAAAAGCATTGAAATAGGTTGCTTTTTTATTTTTTTAGTAAAAATAATGAGTTAGCGTATTTTTTGGCGGTAGGGGAGGTGAAGGGAGCAGAAGCCTAATCAATATTAGGCTTCTTGTTAAATCTTAGGCTTTAGTGAGCTGCGTTGCACTCTTCATTAATAGCTGGGTTACCGGCTAGTTCAGATAAACCGTTAACATTAAGCAAGGATACTTCTTTTCCTTCTGTTGCGATTAATTCACTTTTTTGAAAGCGAGTGAAAATTCGGCTGACGGTTTCAACAGCAAGGCCAAGGTAGTTACTGATATCCACACGAGACATGGATAATCGAAACGCCTTTGCTGAAAAACCTCTTCTTTCAAATCGGCCGCTTAGCTCTAGTAAAAAGTAGGCTAGGCGTTCATCTGCACTTCGCTTTGAAAGTTGCAGCATCATTTGCTGGTCTTGGCGGATTTCGCCACCCATGTTTTTCATTAATTGTTTGCGTAAACCAGGAATCTCATCACACAGCGTTTCAAGCTTATCTAAAGGCAATTCACACACTGTGGTGGTCTCTAATGCTTTTGCACTTAATGGGTAAGTATCTTGGCTATAACCGGACAAGCCAACCAGTTCACTGGCTAGATTAAACCCTGTGATTTGTTCTTCGCCTGAAGGGGCAACGGTAAACGTTTTTACGGCGCCTGTTCTGATGGCATAAACAGCGTTAAATGGATCACCTTGTTTAAACAGTAGTTCGCCTTTTTGAATCGGGCGGCCACGTTTGATTACTTTATCCAAAGCGTCTAAATCGCTGCTTTCTAGTGCGATTGGCAAACAAAGCGAGCTAAGACTGCAGGTGCTGCAGTGAGTTTTATTACCGCGACTTGATGCTATAAAGTCGACGATGTTTTGCTCTCCTGTCATGGGAACCCCTTGTTTAGCGCTGAATATGAGTCGTTAAAACTTAGCATTTGCTAATATATGTGGCTCATGGTCTTAAAAACACTGATTTAAGTCAAGAAAAACATTAGATATCGTAGGGGTATAACCTAGCGTTTGAGTGGGGTATAGCGGGGTTTACTTTAACCAAGGTGCTGATAGCGTCCAGACACCAAAGCCGATTATGGCTAGTGATAAGCATGTTCTTACAATGATGTGCTGTTTGAATCTATTCAGTTTTTCGGTAAATAAAGCAAATGTGAATAATGCTGGCAAGGTACCCAGGCCAAAGCAGATCATAAGTGCAGCACTTTGCATGGGGTTGGCCGATACGATGGCCCAACTTAAGGTGCTATAAACCAAGCCGCAAGGTAAAAAACCCCAAATTAAACCCAGCATAAGCCCTTGTTTGGGTGTGTTAACTGGAAGTAGATCTTTAGTCAGCGGTTGCAACTTACGCCATAGTCTTGAGCCGATTCTTTCTATCCACGCAAGAGATTGTGTCAGACCAAATAAATAAGTGCCCATCAATATAAGCATGACCCCCGATAATGTTCTTAATACTAGGCCTGCTTGATCATGGGATGACGATAACCATAGACCAGCAAGGCCTGCTATTAGCCCTAGAAGGCCGTAAGTTAATATTCGACCAATGTGATAGCTTAACTGCAAAAATGTTGCGTTAAAGGCTTTAGGGTGGATTTGCTTGGGGGCATGACTGTTAGATTTTGATCCAGTGTTAATAGAGAGTGCGCCGACTATTCCGCCACACATTCCCATGCAGTGAACACTGCCCATGAATCCTAATAAAAATGCTGTTAGCAGAGAAAGGGGTTCATTCATTTTTACTTAGGTCTTTTTGTTGCTCTTTAGATTGTTCATTTTTATGAGTGCTAGGGGCGATGTCATCATCAAATAAAATTCGATGAGCAGGGCTGTCTAAGTCATCAAACTGGCCTTTTTTACTGGCCCAGAAAAAGATAACCGCGCCAACACCAATAAAAATCAGTGTAACTGGGATTGTGATAAAAATGATTTCCAAGGTTGAACCTATTTGGTTAATTAGCCAGTTTTAAACTGTTTAGGGTCGCGCTCAATTAAAAGCGTTTCTTAGGCTAAATTGATTTAGGGATATTATTCAGTCGAAGCGCATTAAATACAACTACCAGCGAGCTGAATGACATTCCAATCGCGGCTGCCCAGGGTGGAAGTAACCCAAACGCAGCCAAGGGAAGAACACTGGCGTTATAAATCAGTGCCCAGGTTAAATTTTGTTTAATGATCGTTTTTGTTCGTCTAGCCTGTAAAAGCAATTGTGGTAGGCGTTGTAGTTGATTGCCAACCAGTATTACATCGGCGTGGGTTTTGGCTAGATCACTGGCGCTGCCGATGGCAATGGATATGGGGGCTTTTGCCAGTACAGGCACATCGTTAATACCGTCGCCCACCATGATGCTCATATCGCTTTCGCTAAGCGAGGATAAATAATTTAACTTACCCTCGGGTGTAATCCCTCCTTGGTAGTTTTGAACGTTTAATTCTTTTGCGACATTGATCACTTGATGGCTTTGGTCGCCACTGAGAATCTCACTAGATAGGCCTAATTTAGAAAGTTGCTCGATAGAGGCTTTTGCCATTGGCCGTATTTGGTCGCTTAATAAAAACCAAGCAATGGCAGTGCTTTCTGAAGCCAATAGAATCCAATGGCCTGTGTCAGGCTGTGATGTGGTGTCATCATTAATTGGTCGTGCGTAAGCTGCATTACCTAATCTGTAAGTGTGGCCGTTTATGCTGCCCGATAAACCTTGCCCGGGTTCAACGGCTATATTCTTGGCTGTTATGGATTTGTCAGAATTAAAAAATGGTTTAAACGCAGAGGCAATGGGGTGCTGGCTATGAGCTTCTAAACTACTGGCAATAGACAGTGCGTCTGTTTCATTACCAGACAGTAAAATCGTTTTATCAATCGTAAGTTTGCCCAGTGTCAGAGTGCCGGTTTTATCAAAAATAATACGTTTACTTTTTGTTAGATTTTCAAGAACGTGGCCACGGGTAATTAGTACACCTGCTTTTCTCAGTGCACCTGTAGCGGATGTAAGGGCAGTAGGCGTTGCCAAAGAAAGTGCACAAGGGCAGGTGGCGACTAGCACCGAAAGGGTAATCCAAAACGCCTTATCACTGTCGATAAAATACCAAGCGGTAAACACTGTGGCGGATAATATAAGCACGGCAGCGACAAAGTATTGCGCAACCGTATCGGCCAGTTTTGCAATGTGAGGTTTTTCGGTTGCAGCACGATCAAGCAAAGCCATCACGGTAGATAATTGTGTATTACTGCCTAATGCGGATACCTGCATTTCGAATGGACTTTCGATATTAAGGCTGCCACTAATAACTTGGCTGCCTTTTAGCTTTGATACCGGTATAAATTCACCTGTAATAATGGACTCATCAATGCTTGAGCGCCCAGAGATTATGGTTCCATCGGCAGGAATAGTGGTGCCGGGTAAAATCCGAATGGTGTCGCCGACCACCAGTTGCGACACAGGTATAATAACCTCTTGGCCTGAATCTTTATCAAGTCGAGTGCATGAACGAGGCAGTAATGTATCTAAGTTATTGCCAGCCTCTCCAAATCTTACTCGAGTACGTGCTTCTAAAAAACGGCCTATTAATAAGAAAAAAGTAAACATGCAGACGCTATCAAAATAGACTTCTTGACCGTTTGTAAATGTAGACCAAACACTGGCTATATAGGCACCACCAATGGCAATGGAAACAGGGACATCCATTGTCAGATGTTTCGTTTTTATGTCTCTAATAAATGCAATAAAAAATGGTCGGGCACTGAATAATACAACGGGGGTGGTAATGACCAAGCTAGCAAAGCGAAAATACGTTTCAAATTTTTCGAAAATACCCGCCCAGTCTCCAACGTATAAAGGCAATGCAAACATCATAGCTTGCATGGTACCTAGAGCGGCTAAAACCAAGCGTCTTGACGCGAGGCGTTGCTCTTCTTCTAAATGCTGCTGCGCTTTGTCGGCCGTATAGGGGTGGGCTTTGAATCCAATTTGATAAATTCTAGAAATAATGGTGCTTAAAGGTGTGACTTCTTGGTCCCAAGAAACATATAAACGATGTTGACTTAAATTAAGGTTGGCGGATGTCACGCCTTTAAACTGTTTAATTTCCTTCTCAATTAACCAGCCACAAGCCGCACAAGTAATGCCGTCTATGATGAGGGAAATTGAATAAGAAGAGGGCGTTTTGCTGTTGTTTTGGTTAAGAGCCTGGGTATCACAGATATCAGAAAGGACATCCAAATTGTCGTACAAAGCGAGTTCTTGTGAAATAAAGCTTGGCAATTCTTCAGGTGTGAACTCAGGCGTTTCACTTGCATCGGTTCGGTAGCGATAAAATGATTCGCTTCCACTGTTGATGATGGCGTTTGCAACCGCCTCGCACCCCACGCAACATAAATCTCTTTGTTCATCCAATATCTGTATTTGAATGTGGACGTTGCTTGGAACAGCCTGATTACAATGGAAGCAATTATTCATAATGTTTTACAGGGAAAGCGTGGAACCCTGAATGACTTCAATGCTTTTTCTAAGGCGCCATTGTTGTTCCAATGATTCGACCATTATGTAATAGCGACCGTTATCTAGATTTTCTATGAACCCTTTGAATGCGCCATCTTTAGAGTGTTGCAAAAATGAGTCGCGATCTTTTTCTTTTAATGTTGGATGGCTAAGTTTTAGCGTTAATGTATTGGGTGCTACTTGACGGCTGTTCTTGATTTTTATGCTGGCACTGTTGCCATCAATGACAATAGCAAGTTCAACATCTAGGGATTTAGCTTTTTTATCCCACTTAAGCTCTTGGTTAATGGCAAGGCCATCTTTGTAATAATTATCACGAACCAGCGTGTCTTTGGTCGAAGCCGCTAAAAAAATGAAAAATGAACCTACAATAACAGAGCTTAAAGGCACGCCAATGAGCATCCAAACAAAAGGTTCTTTGTACCAAGGTCGAGTATCAGTTTGCATATAGATCACAATAAAAACATGGAGAGTAGGCAACATTTGATTGCGCTACCTGAGATGGCGTTATCCTAGCATTTTTAGGCCAGGATAACGAATCCTTTGCAGGTGGTTTATCGGCCAGCAGGGCCAATAAAGCGGTTCACTTCTGATGCTTCTAGGCCATCATCTCGAGTAATGATGAACTTAATATCTGTGCGGGATTTTTTAAGCTCCCAGGGAATTGTTTTAACATTAAGAGGTAGGGTGCCTACCTCGCCTTCTTTTAGGTTGATGTCTATTTTGCCTGTCAGCTCGGCCCCTTCTAAGCCTTCGACTCGGATGGTGAAGTGGTGCGCTGACTGCGCCATGTTCATGACCTTGGCTCTGTAGGTATTTTGTACACGTCCGTCACTGGTATTGCTGTATAGGGCACCTCGGTCGCGTATAACGTCCAGTTGTAATGGTTGGCGATCAAATAGGGCGAATGCAAATAACCCCATCATTATGAGCAGGGCAATGGCATAACCAACCAATTTTGGTCGAATAATATGCACCGGATTACCCGCTAAGGCATGTTCATTGGTGTATCGAATCAAGCCTTTCGGATATTCCATTTTATCCATGATTTCATCGCAGGCATCAATACAAAGGGCGCAACTAATACACTGATACTGCAAGCCCTCTCGTATGTCGATTCCTACTGGGCATACTTGAACGCATAGATTGCAATCCACACAATCCCCTATGTCGGCTTCTTTAGGGTCGACGCCTTTTTTACGGGTTCCGCGGCCTGAGCCACGCTCTCCGCGACGTTCATCATAAGAAACAATAAGGGTATCTTGATCAAACATGACCGCTTGAAAGCGTGCGTATGGGCACATGTGTAAACATACTTTCTCACGTAAGAAGCCAGCATTGCCGTATGTGGCTAAAGTAAAAAACAACATCCAAAATGTGGCCCAGCTATTTTCGAGGCTAAGGGTAATTAGGTCAGGTACTAATTCTCGTACCGGGTAGAAATACCCTACAAATCCTATGGCAGTGGCAATGGATATGAGTAACCAAATGGAATGTTTACTGACCTTTTGAATCAGTTTTTTCTTGGTCATTGGGGTTTTATCAAGCTTTATGCGCTTATTGCGATTGCCTTCAATTTTTTCTTCGACCCACATGAATATGAATGTCCATGCAGTTTGAGGGCAGGTATAACCACACCAAACACGTCCAGCAAGTGTGGTCACAGTAAATAAAGCAAAAGCCGCGATGATGAGCAAGACAGCAAGTAATGCAAAGTCTTGCGGCCAAAAGGTGATGCCCCAGATATGGAATTGTCGTGTGGGTAAGTCAAACCAAACGGCTTGTCGACCAGCTACGCTGATCCAGGGAGTAACAAAATAGCCAATCATTAATGCCCAAAGGGAGATTGTGCGCATTCTGTTGAATAAGCCATCGATGGCTCTCACGTAAAGCTTGCCAGAGGTTTTGGCTGCAACACCCTCGTATTTACCTTCAATACTTTGAGGTGTGACATCCACTACAGGAATTTTATCGCTCATGCTTTCATCACCGTCTAATACAGAATTTCATCAACCCAAGACAATTTAATCAAGTGTCTTGTTATTTTAGTAAAAAATAGAGGCTTTATTTATTGAATAGCGCAGTAGTGGCTATTACTTTTTTATTGGGGCCGGTTAATAAATTCAGGTTTAAATTCATTAACTGCAGTGTAAAACATTAGGTAGTGCTAATAAATACAAAAAAAGCGGCTAAAAGCCGCTTTCTTATGATTCATTGAGCTAGCTCAAGAGTTTGCTAAATGAATTATTTTTGAGATAGAGAGTAAACGTAACCAGAAAGCACGTGTACCTTGTCTTCACCCAAAATTTCTTTCCAAGCAGGCATTACACCGGCGCGGCCATGTTGAATAGTGAATTCAATTTGTTTCTCAGAACCACCGTATAACCAAATGTTATCCGTTAGGTTAGGGGCACCCACCATTTGCATGCCTTTAGCGTCACCGCCGTGGCAAGCTGCACAAGCTTGAGCATATAGAGGCTTGCCTTTAGCTGCGTCACCAGAACCTTCGCGACCAGAAAGAGATAATACAAAAGATGCAATATCAGTACGTTCTGTATCTGTCATATCAGGCTTTAAGCCATTTGCAGGCATTGCACCTTTACGGCCAAACGTGATGGTTTTTTCAATTGCGTCAGGGCTGCCGCCATATAACCAGTCATTATCTGTTAGGTTTGGAAAACCCACAGAACCCGTTGCAGTTGACCCATGACAAATTGAGCAGTTAGAAGCAAAGATACGTTGACCAGTGGCCAATGCTTCTTCATTTACTGCTAGCTCTTCTACAGTCATTGCATTTAATTTTGCGTAGTAGGGTGCATATTGTGCTTCGGCATTTGCGACTTCTTTTTCCCACTGTCCGTGAGAGCTCCAGTCGCCAAAACCTGTCCAATCGCCAATTCCGTATACTAGGATGTAACCAAAACCGTAAACGATGGTTGACCAGAAAAACATGTTCCACCATTTAGGCAGTGGGTTATCTAGTTCATCAATACCATCAAATGAATGGCCAGTTGTTTGATCTGTTTCTTCATCGAATTTTTGACCGCGTTTAGTCAATATTAGCAATATGCCACACGCAATCATGGTTCCGATAACAATGGCACTTACCCAGAAGTGCCAAAATGTTGTTAGTTCACTCATTTTCTTTCTTCTCCAAAGATGATGAACGCTGCGCGATATCGTCATCGCTGAAAATAATGTCGCCATCATCTTCAAAGCGACCCTTACGGCTTGAGCTATAAGCCCAAGCGATGATTCCAATAAAGGCGATCAAGGCAAAAATAGTTCCTAAACCGCGCACGTCATTAATATCCATTCTACTTATCGCTTGTTAGTAATCACGGTACCCAGTTGCTGAAGGTAAGCAACCAGGGCATCTATTTCACGAACACCGTCAGTGGTGGCTTTAGCATTGGCGATTTGTTCGTCAGTGTAAGGCACGCCTACAGCACGTAGAGCTTTCATTTTCTTAGGAGTATCACGTCCGTCAACCTTGTCTTCAAACAGCCAAGGGAAAGAAGGCATGTTTGAACTAGGCACAACATCACGAGGGTTATACAAGTGAGCGCGGTGCCAATCGTCAGAATAGCGTTGACCTACACGGGCTAAATCTGGACCAGTACGCTTAGAACCCCAAAGGAAAGGATGTTCGTAAACGTGTTCGCCAGCTAGCGAGTAATGACCATAGCGCTCTGTTTCTGCACGGAAAGGGCGGATCATTTGGGTGTGACATACGTGACAACCTTCACGGATGTAAATGTCACGGCCTTCAAGTTCTACCGCTTTTAAAGGTTCTAGACCTTCGATTGGTTCAGTTGTTGATTTCAAGAAGAATAACGGAACAATCTCAGCTAATGCACCCCAGCTGATTGCAATCACAATGAGTGCAATCATCAAAGGCAGGTTTTTTTCAATAATATCGTGTTTCATTTACCTCTCCTTTAAACTTTAGCTGAGTTGTTAGCGGCGTCTTGATCATCAGCGCTTACGCTGCGAACCGTTTTATATGTGTTGTATGCCATTAAGAACATACCGGCTAAGAAGATTGCACCACCTAGGGCACGAATCGCGTAACCAGGGTACGAGGCTTCTAAAGACTCTACAAAGCTATAAGTTAATGTGCCATCAGAGTTAACTGCGCGCCACATTAGACCTTGCATGATGCCGTTAACCCACATAGCTGCTATGTATAGAACTGTACCGATAGTGGCTAGCCAGAAGTGAATGTTGATCAATTTGATTGAGTACATGTCACCTTGTTTTTTACCTAAAACAACCGGAAGCAAGTTATAAATAGCACCAATAGATACCATGGCAACCCAACCTAAGGCACCTGAGTGCACGTGGCCAATTGTCCAGTCGGTGTTATGCGATAACGCATTAACCGTTTTAATTGCCATCATTGGGCCTTCAAACGTAGACATACCGTAGAAAGACAAAGAAACAACTAGGAAGCGTAAAATAGGGTCAGTACGAAGCTTATGCCAAGCGCCTGAAAGCGTCATCATACCGTTGATCATGCCACCCCAAGATGGAGCAAGAAGGATCAAAGACATCACCATGCCAGCAGATTGAGCCCAATCTGGTAGTGCAGAGTAATGAAGGTGGTGAGCACCGGCCCATACGTAAATCGAGATCAAAGACCAGAAGTGAACGATGGATAAACGGTAAGAATAAACAGGGCGTTCAGCTTGCTTAGGCACAAAGTAATACATGATGCCAAGAAAACCAGCAGTTAAGAAGAAACCAACTGCATTGTGTCCGTACCACCATTGAACCATCGCATCAATCGTACCCGCATATATAGAGTAGGATTTAAACATGGTGACTGGAATAGCAAGGCTGTTGATAATGTGCAGAATTGCGATGGTGATAATGAAAGCACCAAAGAACCAGTTAGCAACATATATATGTGGCTGAGAGCGTTTAGCAATGGTTCCAAAGAACACAATCGCGTAACAAACCCAAACAATGGTGATCAAAATATCGATCGGCCATTCTAGTTCAGCGTATTCTTTTGAAGAGGTTAAACCCAAAGGTAGGGTAATAGCCGCCGCAACGATCACTGCCTGCCAACCCCAAAAGGTAAACATAGCAAGAGAATCAGAAAATATACGGGTTTGACAGGTGCGTTGTACAACGTAGTAAGACGATGCAAATAGGGCGCAGCCGCCGAATGCGAAGATAACAGCATTTGTGTGTAGAGGGCGTAAACGAGAGAACGTCAGATACGGAGTATCAAAGTTCAGCTCAGGCCATACAAGTTGAGAAGCAATTAGTACGCCGACAGACATACCAACTATTCCCCAGACTACAGTCATGATGGCAAAGTATTTTACCACCTTATAGTTATAGGTTAGTTGCTCAGTAGCAGTGCTCATGTTTCAAGTTCCATTAGCAGCAAGTTAAAAAATCGGCGCAATTATCATGAAAGGTGAGTGGAATTGCAATGAAAAGCACTGATACACGTCAACCTTTTTTCATACTTAACAATAAGTTAGGTATTTAAACCGTCAAATTAAGCCGTAAATAACTTTACGTTAAAGGCATTTGATTGGGCTGATGCATATCAAGGTTCCATTACTCCTTCGCATAACGTCATGTAATAACGGCATAAATTACTTATATATGAGTAATTAAGTTTAAATTGTATGAATAATAAGCGTAGCAGCTTTCTGATGGCTGTTTGATTAATGTTCGATTGGTATTTGGGCTTGGTACAAGTAAACTAGCGGCGCTTACAGCCTGAGATAGTTTATGAATATCATTTATGATGGTCCAGAAGATGGGCCCTTGTGTGTTTTTGCCCATGGTGCCGGTGCACCGATGGACAGTGATTTCATGGAAACATTTACCAAGGGGCTTGCAGGTAGAGGTGTCAGGGTTGCTCGTTTTGAGTTTCCTTACATGCAAGAGCGCAGAGATAGCGGAAAGAAGCGCCCACCAAATCGTCAGCCAGAGTTAATAGCCTGCTTTGATCAGGTGCTAGAATTACTCGGTCAGCCCGCGGTGTTAATTGGAAAGTCCATGGGCGGCAGAATGGCCAGCATTTTAGCCTCGTCATTTTTACCGGCTGGTTCAGAAGCTAAAGACCCTATTAATGGCTTTATTAAAGGTGTTTGCGCCATTGGTTATCCGTTCCACCCGCAAGGTAAGCCTGAGAAATTAAGAATTGAGCATTTGAGTGATATCGACGTCCCTATGTCTGTCATTCAGGGAACAAGAGATGCGTTGGGAAAAAAAGAGAGTGTGCAGGACTTATTTAATGATAAAAGGCTGCCCCTATCTATGTCTATGCTGTGGTTAGAAGATGGTGACCATGATTTGAAGCCTAGAAAGAAAAGCGGACTGACTCATCAGCAGCATATTAATGAAGCCATAGAGTATTGCGCATCATTCATTAAATTTTGCTTTTCAGCAGATAAAGCACAAAAAAATTCTAAGTAAGCCTTTAAATAGGCTGCTTTATATAAATATATTTTGAGATGTTAGCTTAAAAAGTAAACATCAAAACACTGGATACCAACACCTTATGGCCATCACTCAATTAGTCTTATTATGTAGACAAGGCTTTGAAGCTGAAACAGCGGCAGAAATTCAAGATGTAGCAACTGATGCGGGTTGTTTTGGATATTGCAAAACCAAAACGGACCAAGGCTGGGTAAGTTATGTGGCTGAAGATCATCAGCTTAAGCAAATCATTGAGCATGTCCGCTTTAGGAGCTTAATATTTGCTCGTCAGTGGTTTGTAACAGGTGATGTGGTAGAGCTGAGCCCTCATGATCGGGTAACCGATGTATTAGAGAATATGGAAGGCATACCACATTGTGGCGAACTTGAAATTGTTCACGCTGATACAAACGAAGGAAAAGAGCTGAGTCGTTTGTGCAGAAGCTTAACGGCTCCGCTAGCCGCTACCTTACGCAAAAAGAACAAACTGTCAGCGAAAAGAAATAATAAAATACCGCGCATGATGATGATGATGTTAGATGGGCAGGAAGCTTTGATCGGATATCATTTTACTAATAATGCAGATAAATTGCCTGATGGCATTATGCATTTAAAATCACCGAAAGATGCTCCAAGTCGTTCGACTCTTAAGTTAGAAGAGGCTTGGCATTGGTTTATTCCTAAGCGCCAATGGGGCGAGCGATTAGGCGCGGGTATGCGCGCTGTTGATTTGGGTGCTGCACCGGGTGGCTGGACGTGGCAATTAGTTAAACGCAATATGATGGTTGATTCGGTTGATAACGGCCCGATGAAAGGTGACCTAATGGAAACGGGTCAGGTGACGCATCATACTGAAGATGGCTTTCGCTTCTCTCCAAGCAAAAAAGTTCATTGGATGGTGTGTGATATGGCTGAAAGCCCTCTTAAAGTGGCTGAGCGAATGGCTCACTGGATTGTTAATGACTGGTGTGCCGAATCGGTTTTCAATTTAAAGTTGCCTATGAAAAAGCGCTACCATGAAGTTCGAGCATGCTTTGAACTCATGGAGCAAAAATTTATAGATGCGGGGATCGACGTAGAGATGTCTGGAAAGCATCTGTATCACGACCGTGAAGAAATTACCTGTCACCTACGTCGTCGTTACTGATTTTTAAGTTTCACTTCTTTTTCACAATCTTGTGAATATGGATTCAATGTGGCGTTTGTCACATTGAATCAACAGCTTGATACTTTCGGTCAAGTTCCTATCTGTTAGATCTATAAAGTACACCTCATACATTTTGGTGCAAATATTTTTGTGCCTTCATTAACTCTGAATAATTTTAATGACAATCAGAGCTAGTGATTAATCATTAGCTGTAGCTTATTACAATTAATTAAATGCAGTGAAGTACTTATAGGCGTAAATCATGTCCGCGGTTGAAAAGATGTTAGATCTAAGTGTTGAAAGCTTGATCGAGCAAGCAGGAAGTACCGAAGCTCAATTACCAGTTGATCAATTACGTCTGTTGAAAGACGTTCCTCTCATTGACTTAAAAGGTGGGAAGTTTGGTAAGGGCGAAATAATTGCTGAAATGGATATTCATCCTGATCTTTGGTTTTTTAAGTGTCACTTTCCAGGGGATCCCATTATGCCAGGCTGCTTAGGTTTAGAAGGCCTTTGGCAAACGGTAGGGCTATTTTTATTTTTTCAAGGTATCGATGGAAAAGTAAGGGCACTAGGGGTTGGCGAACTGAAATTAAGTGGCGAGGTTTTACCAACGGTTAAGAAGCTGCAATTTCATGTGCATATTAGAAAGTTGATGAAGCGAGGTTGCTCTGTTGCGTTTGCTGATGGTGAAGTGCGAGCAGATGGTGAGCTTATTTATACTGCAAAAAATATTAAAGTTGGGATATTTCCTACTGAAACAACACCCGTTGTTGAAGAGGTTAAATAATGAATCGGGTTGCAGTGGTTGGCATAGGTTTGGTTTCTAGTTTAGGGAATGACTGGGCGACCGTATCTTCTTCACTAAAAGAAGGTAAGAGTGGAATAGGGCTAAACCAGAGTTTTATTGATAAAGGTTTACGCTCTCATATCAGCGGCATTGTGCATTCCGACCGGACTGGCTCTATTGATAAAAAGTTTGCCCGCTTCATGGGTGACGGTGGTAAATGGGCGCATGTTGCAATGGAAGATGCTGTCGCCCAATCAGGTTTGACACAAGCGCAATTAAGCAGCGAAGAAACAGCCTTAATAGTCGGTGCTGGCGGCATTGCTTCTGATGATTTGTTAGATGCTGTTGAGGTGTTAGAAACAAAAGGTGTTAGGCGTGTTGGGCCTTACCGAGTAACACGTGAAATGGGGAGTTCTGTGTCGGCAACACTGGCAACGGCTTTTAAAATTAAAGGGCCAAGCTTTTCAATTTCTTCAGCGTGTGCAACAGGCGCCCATTGCATAGGCACGGGTTATCAACAAATAAAAATGGGTTTGCAAACTACGGTGATAGCGGGCGGTGTTGATCAGCTTCATTGGTCTTTTGCAATGCAGTTTGATGGTATGGGGGCCTTATCTACCAAGTATAACGATCAGCCTGAATGTGCTTCGCGAGCTTACGATATTGATCGTGATGGTTTTGTTATTAGCGGCGGTGCGGGCATTGTTATTTTAGAAAACTGGGATCATGCCGTCGCACGAGGTGCCAATATAATTGGCGAAATTATTGGTTTTTCCGCAACATCAGATGGTGACAATATGGTTGCACCAAATGGTGTAGGTGCTGAAAGAGCAATGGCCTTAGCAATCAAAGATGCGTCTGTAAAGACAGTTGATTACATCAATACTCATGGAACAAGTACTCCAGTGGGAGATCTTGCCGAACTAAAAGCAATTAGTAGAGTGTTTGAAAATAGTTGCCCACTTATTAGTTCTACAAAGTCTTTATCCGGTCATGCGCTTGGTGCGGCTGGTGCGCATGAAATGATTTTTAGCTTGATTATGATGAAAGAAGGTTTTGTAGCCGCTTCAGCCAATATTCAGCAGGCGGATGAAATCGCTGAAGACCTACCCATTGTAAAAGAAATGAAGAATCAGAATCTAAACACTGTATTAAGTAACAGTTTTGGTTTTGGTGGTACGAATGCTTGTTTGGTTTTGAAAGCAGTTTGATAAATTGATAATAGGAGGCGGTAATATGTATAAAGCTAGAATCAAAAGTAATATTTGCACCAATTCTCATCCAGTGGGTTGTTACTACCACGTATATGAGCAGATCTTAAAAGCAAAAGAACAAGCCACTGATTTAAGTGGGCAAACGGCCCTTGTGGTCGGTGCGAGTTCAGGTATTGGTCTTGCCAGTCGGATTGCTCTGACCTTTGGTGCAGGTATGGATACGATTGGCGTGTATTACGATAGAGCCGCACAAGCTCATAAAATTGGAACAGCGGGTTGGTATAATAATCAAGCGTTTGAGTACTATGCTCGTAGAGCGGATAAGTTAGCCATTAGCTCTAATCAAGACGCCTATCAAAAAAATGCAAAAGATTGGGTCATTCAAAAGCTGCAGCAGCAAGATAAAAAAATAGATGTTTTAGTGTATAGCTTGGCATCACCAAGAAGAAGTGTAGAAGGAGTAGGCGAATTCCGAAGCGCCATTAAACCCATTAATGGCACATTCAAAGGTCAGGCATTGGATCCATTTAAAGCTGTACTAAGAGATATGGAAATCGAAGCGGCCACCCAAGAAGAGGTGGATGCAACCGTTAAAGTAATGGGTGGTGAAGACTGGCAAGAGTGGGTGAATCGCCTTAAGCAAGCAGGCGTTCTCGCTGATAATTTTAAGACAGTTGCTTACAGTTATTTAGGGCCTGATCACACACAGGCGATTTATGGTGACGGTACTCTAGGCAAAGCGAAATCCCATCTACATGAAACTGCAATTGCATTGGATCAAAATCTTAAATCCATTAATGGCCGCGCTCATATCGGCTTGTTCCAAGCTTTAGTGACCCCTTCTAGTTCGGTTATACCCAGTATGCCGTTGTACATATCAGTGCTGCATCAGCTACAGAAAAAAGCGGGTACATTTGAGATGACGGTTGAGCAGGTAATGAGACTGTTTAAAACTAAGATGTACGACGATATTCAATCAAAAAACGTGAAGCTGCGTGTCGATAATTTTGAACGTGATGTGGCCTTACAAATAGAGCTTGATTCGATTATCACCAAGGTTAATCAAGAGAACCTAACTGAATTGGTTGATCTTGATGGCTTTAGAAAAGCATTTCTTCAACAGTTTGGTTTTGATTATGACTTTATAAGTTATGAGGAGAAACCAGATCCATTAACACCACCTTCTATCCATGATTTCTCAGATTTGGATCTTAAGAAAGCTGGCTAGTGGTATAACAAAAAATATTGTAATTTATTCTAAGAAAGGAATTAACCATGACAGATGTATTTAAAAAAGTAGCAGAAGTAGTAGCAGAGCAATTAAGTGTTGAGTTGACGGATATTAAACTAGAGTCCAATTTTATTGAAGACCTAGGCGCAGACTCGTTAGACACAGTCGAGCTATTGATGGCACTAGAAGAAACATTTGATTGTGAAATTGATGAGTCAGCTGCATCTACTTTGCTAACAGTTGAAGATATCGTTAATTATGTGAAAGAATTAGCAGTTGCCTAGACACTGCTTATAAAATTCGATTCTGCCAGTGGTGTACGGGGTGATGATTTCTACGAAGAAATTAATATCTTCACTGGTGGGATCGGTACCACTCAATAAATCTCGTTATACTCCCTTAGCCTTCTTTTGGTAGGTCAAAGTAAAAGTGGCTGCCTATAACCTTCGAATTTGAAACAACGTCTTCATACTTTAAATTACCTAAATGAGCATTGATTATTCTTAGGCAAATGGCCAAGCCTAGGCCGTGGCTACTTTCTCCACCGGTTGTTTTATTGCTCAAACTTTGGAATGGCTTAAATAGATCTTTTTGTTCGTGCGCAGGAACGCCATCCCCGGAATCAATAAAACTTACCCGTATCATTTCTGATTTTTTTTCTATTCGTATGCTGATGTCGTTATTTTCGTGAGAGTATTTAATTGCATTGCTTAATAAATTATCGATTACCTGACCAATTCTAGAAGGATCCGCTTCAATCATGGTGGTTGCAGGTATGTCTGTGGTAATGGATAGTTGTTTGTTTTTAGCTTCTTCTTTAAAAGTTTCTATCCTGTCTTGAACGTAATCAGATAAGTTGAACGTCATTTTATGCAGCTGCAGCATCCCCATTTCAATGGCACTGATATCCAGTAAATCTTCAAGTAAGGATTGCATGCCCTCTGTGCTGCGCTGAAGCATATTGAGGATAGGTTCGATATTTGGGTCCTCGGGGGCGAATTTTTCAATGCGCTTACATGCGTGCTGAATAAAATTAAGAGGGTTTCTTAAATCGTGAGCCGCCATACCTAGAATACGGTTTTTCTCTTCATTAACTCGTTGATAGCCTTGTACTTGCTCAATGTAATCTGCGCGGTGATTGATTCTATTGGTGAACTCTTCAGGATTAAACGGGCGCATAATAAAATCATTTGCACCGCACTTTAAAAAGAACGAAGCGGTGTCGTCATCGCCTTTACTAGAAACGCCAATGATCTGTATCAAGGGGTTGGCGTTATTTGCTCGAATATCTTTGCATACATCATGACCTAAACGGCCGGGTAGGTACTCATCAAGAATGATAATGTCTGGTTCATGTTTCAATTGTGCCATGCAAGATTCACCGTCAATAGCCTCAATAACTTGAAACCCTTGAATCTCTAGGATGGCGCAAATGACCCTGCGAGCGCTTTCGCTGTCATCAACAACCAATACTTTTAATTGATTATTTGATAGTACACGGTGGATTAGCCAGCCAACATAATGCACACCGCTGCTGGCTGTTTTGAACACATAATCAATTAATTGGTCGTGAACAAACTCAGATTTTAAGCGGGTATCAGATTGACCCGTAAAAATAATCGAAGGCAGGTTATGGGAATTGGTCAGCTTTACCGCAGCCCCTTGCTCGCTACCAGGAAGTTGTAAGTCAACGGTGGCTACAAAATAGTGGTCAGCTTGTTTGTCGAGTAGGGCCTGGGCCTCGGCAAGATCGTAAGCAATGTCACTTTGGATTTCGTATTTAACCCGTAACTCAGCTTGGATCGCACCAGAGAGGGATTTTGCATCTTCAATTATGAGTACTTTGTTGCCCATATTTGCCAGTCTATGTCCAAGTTGGGGTTATTTACCTGTGTATATAGAGTCTAGACGATTTTGAAGAAGTGGCTGTTTATTAGTTTGTTTTTTATGAGGCGTTAATCGGCTTTAAACCTCTGTGGTTTTACGGTATTCGGCAGGGGTTTTTCCAGTCCAGCGCTTGAATGCTCGGGTAAAGGCACTTAGTTCTGAGAAACCTAGGTCATAAGCTATGACAGTAAGGGGGGTTTGGGTTTGTAGTAGAAGCTGAAAAGCCTTGTTTTGCTTAACTTCATCAACTAAATCACTGTACGAAGCCCCGTCATTTTTGAGTTTTCTATAAAGAGTCTGCCTACTCATATTCAACAATTTTGCCGCTTGTTCAGCATCAAATTGGTTATCGCTAATATGATCTTCAATAATGCGTTTCACTTTGGCGCTGACTTTGCGCTTAAATAAACGAGATAGAATGTGGTTGGCGTAATTGAGTGTCGCTCGGCCAGTATGAGGGTTACGCCTTTTAGGCTTTAAATTTAACATATTACGGTCAAATCGAAGTTCGCAATATGATTGCTCAAATTTAACTGGGCAGGGGAATAGCTCTTTGTACTTGTCTGCATATGTTGGGGCGGAATGCTGAAATAGCACAGACCTGAATTTAGCCAATGGGCCGATTGAATAGATCGTACGCTTCACGACAATCCCCAGTGTTCGCTCCATATCAGCAATATTATAGTGAGATTTGTCAAAGTACTGGAAGCGCAAAATGGCATCATCGCCTTCCTGTAAAAACTTTAGGTCAATGGATTCGTTCACCACGCTAAATAAGCGCACGTAATGCGTTAATCCTTCTCCCAGAGTAGGGCTGTTATAAACAACATGAGCAACCAAGCCTAAATCTTCAAAAGTATCGTGTTCAACCATGGTTAATCCAAGGGCTGAATCTTGGCTTTTTGTGTGCGCAAGGTCCCAAAGTTTCTCATACAAGCTAATGGGCAGTCTTTGCTCTTCTTCTGTCAAAATAGACTCTTCAACAGCCAGTTCTTTGGCCAGTTCTTTGGTCGACATGTTGAAGGTTTGAAAGAAATCAATAAGAGCGCGAGCGGAAGCTATTCCGACGGTTGGCTCTGGTGTTTGTGGCATGATATTGATTCCATTTTCAGCCTAAAGAAAGGCTAAAATTAAGTAAAAAATAGAGGGGGGAATGATAGGAAAAATTGCCTGCATTGAACAGGCAATTCTCGATGATTTTTAGCAGAAACGTGAATTAATACCAGTTAACCGGCCTCTAAAACAGTAATTTTTTCAGGTTCTTCTAAAAGCGGTGAAATTGATGAAATTGCCATTTTACGCTCGTCACTTGCATGCCAAGCATCCCAGGCTGATAGTGATACCCAGCGTGTAATAATGACCTTGTGTTTTTTCTTGCTTACATTGTTCAGTGACTCGCTAGATATATAGCCAGGAGCGTCTAAAACGGCTCTTAATGTATCGCGTACAGCTTCTTTGTAATTTGGCTCTAGCCCTAATGCGATAGTCCGCTCAATTATCACTTTTATCATGGGTATCCCTTTTTAATTGCGGTTAACACTCAAATTGCCTAACAATAGAAATAGTGCTTCTAATCTTAAAAATCAAGGGGATAAGGGTTATGTCGCACTATATTTATCAAGATAGGCCAAAAGCATACTGAAATGGGGTCAAAAGATCGGTTTCGATTGAACAAATAGTCAACAAACGGTAACCTGCGCCCCAAATCGAATTATGACTTTTTTGGTAGGAAATACTCTTGATCTCAACCGCTAATATAACCATGCAATTTGGGGATAAACCCCTTTTTGAAGATATCTCTATAAAATTTGGTGAAGGCAACCGTTATGGCTTAATTGGAGCCAATGGTTGTGGTAAATCCACATTTATGAAGATTCTAAGTGGTGAGCTTGAGCAAACAGCTGGAACCGTTAGCCTTGACCCAAATGAACGTATGGCTAAATTGAACCAGGATCAGTTTGCTTACGAAGAATACAGCGTAATAGATACTGTATTAATGGGCCATGCTGAGCTTTGGAAGGTAAAAGCTGAGCGTGATGCGATTTACGCGAACCCTGATATGACAGAAGAAGACGGCATGCGTGTTGCCGACTTAGAAACTGAATTTGCTGAAATGGACGGTTACAGTGCAGAGTCCCGTGCTGGCGAACTGCTATTAGGTCTAGATATTCCTATAGAACAGCATTACGGTCTAATGAGCGCGGTATCGCCAGGTTGGAAATTGCGTGTGCTATTAGCACAGGTATTGTTCTCTGAGCCAGATATCATGCTATTAGACGAACCAACCAACAACTTGGACATTAACGCCATTCGTTGGTTAGAAGAGGTGCTTAACGAACGTAACTGCACCATGATCATTATTTCGCACGATCGCCACTTCTTAAATTCTGTTTGTACGCACATGGCCGATTTAGATTACGGTGAACTTCGTGTATTCCCTGGTACTTATGATGAGTACATGACGGCTGCGACTCAGGTTCGAGAGCGTATGTTAGCTAACAATGCGAAGAAACAAGCGCAAATATCCGAATTGAAAACCTTCGTAAGTCGATTCAGTGCTAACGCATCAAAAGCTAAACAGGCAACATCGCGTGCTAAGCAATTAGATAAAATTAAATTAGACGAAGTGAAAGCATCGTCTCGTCAATCGCCATACATTCGTTTTGAACAAGAAAAGAAATTATTCCGTAATGCACTAATCATGGAAAACTTTTCACAAGGCTATGATGACAACGTTTTATTTAAAGACGTGAACCTAATGGTTGAAGTAGGTGAACGCATAGCGGTCATTGGCCAAAATGGTATTGGTAAAACGACCTTGCTGCATACTCTGGCCAGTAAAATGGAGCAGAAATCGGGTATTGTTAAGTGGTCTGAAAATGCAAATATCGGTTACTACGCTCAGAATCACTCAAGTGATTTTGAACAAGACCTGAATCTATATGATTGGATGGACCAATGGAAAAACGAAGGGGATGACGAGCAAGTGGTTCGTGGTCAGCTTGGTCGTATGTTGTTCAGTGCCAGTGATATTAAAAAATCGGTTAAAGTAATCAGTGGTGGTGAGCAGGGTAGAATGCTGTTTGGTAAGTTGATGATGCAATTTCCAAATATACTATTACTGGATGAGCCAACAAACCACATGGATATGGAATCCATTGAAGCATTAAACTTGGCGTTAGAAAACTACGAAGGCACATTGTTGTTTGTATCTCATGACCGTCAGTTTGTAAGTTCAATCGCGACACGAATTATTGAAGTGACCGAAAATGGCATTGTGGATTTCCACGGTACATATGAAGATTACCTTAAATCTCAGTCGTAACTCACTGGTTATCAGTGACGTAAAAAAACCGAGTCATTGACTCGGTTTTTTTTGGCTAGTCTAAAGTGTGAATAATAAATTTTATTGATAGAGGCATGCCATTGAAGCATTCAGTGCAGGTGATGATTTCTGAAGACGAGGTCCAGTCTCGTATTTCAACTTTAGGTGCCCAGATTAGTGAAGCCTATCAATCATCAGATAATTTAGTTGTTGTGGGTTTACTTAGAGGGTCGTTCATCTTTATGGCAGATCTTGTTCGTAAAATTGACGTGCCATTGGAAACGGATTTTATGACAGCATCCAGTTACGGAGAGTCAATGGAGAGTAATCGCGATGTCCGCATACTTAAAGATTTAGATGGCGATGTAAAAGGTAAGGATGTTCTTTTGGTTGAGGATATTATCGATACAGGAAACACCTTATCAAAAGTGATGGAAATTCTTTCTTTAAGAGAGCCTAACTCCATAAAAATAGTCACTTTATTAGATAAACCATCTCGACGTGAAATTCATGTCAAGGTTGACTGGATTGGGTTTGAAATACCCGATGAATTTGTAGTGGGTGTAGGCATTGATTACGCTCAAAAGTACCGTAATTTAAGTTATATCGGGAAGGTTGTGCCTGAATAGGTCAGTGTATTCTTTGCTATTTAGATGAATGTACAAAGCATAAAAAAGCCGAATCATGGATTCGGCTTTTTACTTTAATGGCCTACAGTTTTATTTATTGCGAGGCTTGAAAGGTGCGTTGCCGTCACTGATGACCTTAGGTGGGCTTGGCTTTTTACGTTTAATCTTAATACCTGTTTCTTCATCTGTATTTTTAGTGCCAGGCTGAACGGGTTTGTTAGCCGGATCTTTATACGGCTTTTTAACAGCGGGTTTTTTAGGTGCATTTTTAGGTGCATTTTTAGCTGATTTTTTAGCGTCTTTCTTTTTGTGCACTTTTTTACCGGCTGACTTACCATTGCCTTTTAAACTTTTAGGGCCTTTATACGTTCCTTCTAACTCTTTTATCTTGCGCGTGGTCATTTCCACTTTTAAATAGCGTTCGATAGATGATGTTAAATTCCACTCAGTGGTATCGACCAAAGAAATGGCTAATCCATTTGATTCGGCGCGACCAGTACGGCCAATACGGTGAACGTAATCATCGCCGCTACGTGGAATATCAAAGTTAACCACTAAATCAATTTTTTTCACGTCTAAGCCACGGGCCGCAACATCAGTGGCAACCAATACTTCTACCGTACCTTGCTGCATACGTTGCATTACAAAGTTACGTTCATCTTGTGTCATATCGCCATGCAGAACGGCTGCATTGATTGAATGGTATTCTAAAAAGTGAAAAAGGCTTTCTGTTTTTACCTTGGTGTTGGTAAAAATGATCGCTTGTCTGAATGACTCTTTTGATAAGATCCAGGTTAATAAACGTTGTTTGTGTTTGTCATCATCGGCCAGCATTTTTTGCTGAGTGATGTTGCTGTGTTCGCCGCGAAAGCTATCGACAACAATGTTAACAGGGTCAGTTAGAACCGAGTCCATTACGTGCTTAATGCCTTGTTTTTTCAGCGTGGCAGAAAACAACATGGTTTGATGGTCAGGGTTGCATTGATCAGCAATACCAATTACTTCTTCTACAAATCCCATGTCCAGCATGCGATCGGCTTCATCTAGAACCAGTATTTCTACATCGCTCATTAGGTCAGAAGATTTTTGTAAATGTTCGATTAATCGACCTGGAGTAGCAATGATGATCTCAGGATTTTTACGAAACATGGCTGTTTGGTATTTATATTCGGCACCACCTGTAATACAGGCCGCTTGAATTTTAGTGAACTTGGCCAAGGCTTCGCATTGTTTTAATAATTGGCGAGCCAGTTCGCGAGTGGGTACAAGAACCAAGGCACGTGTTTTAGAATTCGGCGCCGGCTCAGTCAAAATACGCTGTAAAATGGGCAATAAAAAGGCGGCACTTTTACCACTGCCTGTTTGAGCGCATACCATTAGGTCTTTACCAGACATAGCAACAGGCAACGCTTTTTCTTGTACCGCAGTTGGTTTCGCGAAAGAAAGTACATTTAACGCTTTAACAAGCGGTGATTTAAAATCGAACTGATTAAACAAGGCCAATATACCTAGAAGAAATTTTGTTGGATTTTAACAGAAATAGCGCCTAAATAGACGCTTTATTTCATTTATAGGGCATTAATCGCTGAATAAACCTTTAATGGTTTAAACGGCTATTTCATGTCTTTTTCAAGATCGCGATAAGCGGCTTCAGCTTTCGTTTTAGCTCGTTCAGCGGCTTCACGACCATCGTCTTTAATCGATTCAGGCATACTTTGGCAGCCCATCAGAAAGGCCAGTGTTAATAGCGTCGCTAAGATTTTCATGTTCAATCCTTTGTTATTTTCAGCTTGGTTAAATGAATAGCTGATTTTGTAATGGGTTACTGCCGTAAGCTTCTAGATTAGTGCCTTATCAAGCGAATGTAAATCGCAGTAAAATGCCTTATAAATAGCAAAATATGACTCATTTATGGCTATACCAAGACTCTAAGTGCTTGATATGTTAAAACAAAACTAAAAATAGCGCTTGAAACGTGAAATGTGACGCGCAAACGGAAGTGATAGCGGAATATAGAATGAATGATACAAAACTGGTTTTAACCTTAAGTTGTGAAGATCGCCACGGAATAGTCGCAGACGTAACGACATTGCTTGCAGCGCATAATTACAATATTAGTGAATCTTCTCAGTATGAGGACCGCCAAGAAAAACGCTTTTTCATGCGCACCGAAATTTCTCCTGTTGATGCCAAAGCCTCTTCTTTTAGTGACTTAAAGAGAGCGTTCAGTGAAATAGCGATTAAAGATGAAATGGATTGGCAGCTAACGGATCTGAGTATTAAGCCAAAAGTGGTTTTGGCCGTATCCAGGTGGGGTCACTGTTTAAATACGTTACTGCATAAATGGAAAGAAGGTTCTTTACCCGTCGATATAGTAGCGGTTGTTTCAAATCATAATGATATGCGAGATTTGGTTGAATGGTATAACGTGCCTTATCACTATTTACCCGTCACAAAAGAGACCAAGACCCAGCAAGAAGCGCAAATTTTAGCCGTGGTTAATGAATCTCAAGCGGATCTATTAGTGCTTGCTCGTTATATGCAGATACTGTCTGACGACTTGTGTAAACAATTAAGCGGTAAAGCCATGAACATTCACCATTCATTTTTACCCGGGTTTAAAGGCGCAAAGCCATATCACCAAGCTTACGACAGGGGGGTGAAGCTGATTGGTGCAACGGCGCACTTTGTAACGGCTAACTTAGACGAGGGGCCAATCATAGAGCAGGAAGTCGAAAGGGTTTCTCATGCAAACTCCCCAGAAGAAATGGTTGAAATAGGGCATGACATTGAAAGTGTTGTGCTTTATCGAGCCGTCCGCTGGCATGCCGAGCGTCGTATATTATTAAACGGCAATAAAACCGTCGTATTTAGGCGTTAAGTTCTTAAAAATCACTTGTTAATACACAGAAGCACTCGTCGCAATGGCGAGTGAAGCTCTTATGTTTTTTATCAATCTATCTTCCGCACATATGGCGTTAATTATCTCTGGCTACATTTAATTACTAAATCCCTTGTTGCTTTGTAACCCATTGAAATATATGGATAAATCATTTATTTCACCTTCAATAGTATATAAAACCTGCCTTGCTATCTCTCTAATCTGAACAATACTTAACTACTATTGCCTATAAATGTCGGATGTGGAAATAATGGATAAATCCCGCCTAGCTCAGCTCAGTTTTATTATCTTATTTTGTCTTGCTGGTTGCGATATAAGCCCAGAAGATACCGGACTGACATCGTCTAGCGGTCTAGTAAATAAAGGTGTTATGTCAAATGCTGAGGTAACCGCTTACAAAGCTGGCACGTTAGAATTTGTTAAGCGTACTTATACCAATAGTGACGGCACATTTGTATTTGAGAATCTGGATTATCAAGGTGTCATTTATGTTGAAGTCACCACAACGTCACAGACTCTTTCAACTTGTGATGCCACCACAGGCTGTGGTGAATTTAAAGACGGATTAAAGTTACCGGGGGAATACGATAAAAATCTGAATGGTGTTGTTGATTTTGGAGATATTCATTATTACAACGATCCAAACTTTAAACTTACCTCTTTTATCAACCCAAATTTTAATGACCTTGAAAACTTTGGTGAATTTGCCGTCACACCGCTTACACACATTGCTGCTCAGCGAATTATTTCTGAAGGTGTCGGTACGGCAACGGGTGTCGATACGATCAACGCACAAGTTGCAGAGCTATTCGGACTTGAAGGCGTAGACATTACTCGTCTTGTGCCTCCTGATGTCACTGATGAAAACAAAATGTCGAATGCGACTGATGCCGAACGCATGTACTCAACATTAAATGCTGCCGTAGCATCATCAGTCACAAATACAAAAGATCTGGTTTCTGTGATAAGTGAGCTAACGGATTCATTTGTAAATGATGGCGGGCTAGTAGGCAATAGCTCAAACTCAGAAGCGACTACATTAGCCACATTACAAGGATTAGCAGAAGATGTGGCTGATACCGTTGAATCAGACCTTGGCGTGAATATGGATGCAGTTCAACAAAAAATTCAACAAGAAGAAAATGAAAACTTAAGCGCTACACCTGATGCTTTGATCGAGCCTGTTGTTAGTGTCGAAGACAGTGATGGTGATGGCCTAACCGACACTCAAGAAAATGAAATAGGTACTAACCCAGATTTAGCCGATACAGATTCAGATGGTATGAAAGATGGATGGGAGGTTACAAATAGCCTAAATCCTTTAGCATCTGATGAATCGTTAGACCCTGATCGAGACGGTCTAACTAACCTTCAAGAGTTCTCAATAAATACAGACCCACAATCGTCTGATACAGATCAAGACGGTATGTTAGATATGTGGGAATACATGAATGGACTGAACCCTTTATTAGCCAGTGATGCGGTTCTGGATTCAGATTCAGATTCTTTAACTAATTTACAAGAACACAGTATTGGTAGTAATCCGTTTAATTCGGATAGTGACTCTGACGGAATGCCAGACGAATGGGAGTTCACGAATGGATTAAATCCAATTTCTAATGGAGATGCTTCGGTCGATAATGACACAGATGGGCTGAGTAATGTTCAAGAGTATATTTTGAATACCAACCCTGTTTCTTCAGATACTGATGGTGATGAAATTTTAGATGGGGATGAAGATTTTGATGCAGACGGTTTGCAAGATCGCTATGAATTTATTGTAGGCACAGATCCATTTAATTCTGATACTGACAACGACACAATTCCTGATGATGAAGACAGTGCAGACGGTGATAATATCCCTGATGGTGTTGAGGTAATAGAAGGTTTAGCTTTAGGTCAAGATGATGGAGTAATTGATTTTGATGGGGATACAGTTTCAAATGAAATTGAACATGAAAATGGCAGTAATGTTCATTCTCCGACCCCCATTCTTGAGTTTGTTTCAGATGCAGGAATCTTTGAATCTATTAATGACGTGGATGGGGCGCGATTTACAATAGATGAAAATCAGTTTATCTCCTCTTATTACGATGCAAATGATCGATCTTTTGTCGATGGGGTAAACGATAATAATCAACTAGAAGATTTATTAACATATGATTTGAATAGCAACACTTATACATTGCCATTGCGTCAATACAGTGGTTCTAGTCTAATTACTGGGCATTATGTAACAGTTATTGATTCAACACCTGATGGAAAACGATCCTTGTTAATGTCAGCGTCTAATCAAATTGTAAATGCTGATTCAAACGAAATGTTTGATTTATTTGTTTACGATCATTTCTCAAACAAAGTAACGCGATTAGCTTCACCGTCTCAATTTGATTATGGTTCATTTTTAGGTTCGCTATCTGCTGATGGAACCAAGGTGGCATTTACGACGATGACTAAAATTACAGGTACATTAGATAATGATGCCACCAATGACGTGTACTTGATGAATATGTTAACAGACGATATTAAATTGGTATCAAGTAATAATGCCGGTGACGGATCGGCAACTGGTCAAAGTGGTGTGCCAAAAATGTCAGCAGATGCTAGTCGAATTATCTTTTTATCTAACGCTGATGATATGAATTTAGACAGTGGTTCGCAAGGCAGTACCGCAACGGATGATCTATATGTTTATGATGTTGCTTCTGGTAAAACAAAGCGAGTTTCTACCGTCGTGGCTGCCATAGACAGTGTCGGCAGTATCATATTGCCACAAATTTCTAAAGATGGTTCTTCTGCAGTTTTTTATACTCAGCGAGATGTCTTACAAAAAGGTAGTCAACCTGCGGGCTATCAACTTTATTATGTGAACTTAGACAGTTGCTTTACTGGATCTAGCTGTTCATATTTTCATGTGACAAATGCGCAAGGTAGTACAAATTACTCAGGCTCAACGTCTACATATGATGGGGATATATTTGCAAATTTATCAGCGGATGGTGACTATGTTATTCATAAATCTGATGCAAATGATTTGAATGCATTGGATGTCGTGACAGATGGCCAGGATGTGTTTCTTTGGGATCGACAAACTCAAACGAACCAGCTTGTTACTCAATATCTATATGATGATACAAAAACAATATACGAAAGCGATCCAACATTGAGGCCTGATGGGATGTATTATCTCAACCTTGGCATTGGTGGTATTACAACAACTCCCGATTTTACGAATGTTTACATGATGATGAATTATGGGTCGCAAGTTCTCAATATAATGTATCCTGAAAATTGCGGTGAAGTAGGGTGTTTGCATCGAATTGCTCTAAATTTATCTCAGCAAGACTCGGATGGTGACGGATTAAACGATCGCCAAGAGATCTCACTGAACTCTGGATTAAATAATATGGATACAGATGCTGATGGGTTAAATGATGGTGAAGAAATTTATACTTATGGAACTAGCCCTATACATGCTGACAGTGATGGTGATGGCTGGGATGATCAGTTTGAAGTGAACCAGCAAACATTACCCAATGTATTTAATGATACTGATGGCGATGGCTTATCTGACGCCGATGAAGCAATCCACGGCACTTCAGTAAATGTGGCTGATACAGATTCTGATGGGCTAACTGATGGGCAAGAGATAACAATCACTCAGACCAGTCCAATCCTAGCTAACACTGATGGAGATGGGATTTTATTAGACGGTCATGAAGATAGCGATGCAGATGGGTTAACAGACGCGGATGAAATAAATAATCATCATACGGACTGGACCAACCCAGATACAGATGGCGACTCTGTTTCGGATTCTCAAGAGATAAGCGATGGTTCAGATCCTCTTGATCCCAATAGTACCGCGGGATGATTGCAGATATTTGTATATTTTTGTCGTAGCTTATTTTAAATCAGGTGTTTAGATTGCCATTCCTGTTGCAGTGTATTACGCACGTCGTGCTAATAGTCCCTAAGGGTTTTGGTTTTAAAACTGGAGTTTAGAATACAACTTTTTTTCGATGCATTACGATATTCGTGCTAATAACTTCTTGAATATTTTATTTTAAATTTTTTAGATAAATATTACGGTGGTTATGTGTTGCGGTCATTGTGAAGATCAAGCGATGCTAGCTGGCTAATAAGTCGCAAGCTGAATATATGTAGTGTGTATTAGCGCAAATCCCGTAATACACCGTGAATTGATTAATGGTTACAATATATGGATTTTAGCCTTACATAATAAACTTTAAGTATTGCTTCATGAATTTAGTATTACCTTTGATGTGCGTGTGAAACGGTAATTAGGTTGGTTGATCTAGAGCTGATTTTACGAGCGTGGTGCGAGCTATACCCTGAAAGCATGAACTTATTTTAGCTGTTAAAATTGATATTTAGAATGTATTTATTGGGATGAATCTACATTATTTATGCTTGATAGGCTCAATAAACTTTCCAAGTCCGACACCTTTTTGCCATATCTCTATAGATTGATTATTGTTTGTTAAGAAGTGTTCTTTAATTATTTTTAGTAAGTCATCATCTATTAGTGGTGATGCCACGACTGCTAATTCTCCTTTTTTCTTGAAATTATGTATGTTCCTCCACTTTTCAGAAAAGTGCGGTGCTGTTTTGAGAACAGATGGGGCTATAACAATGCTATTAATGTTATCTATTTCATGGTTTTTTATTAGATCGAATATCGTCGGATACTCGATGCTTATATAGTCGCTATTAATACTTGATAGTTCCTGCCTTCCCAGGGAAGAAGCTTCAATGCTTCTAATTAATCCAACTCTTCTAACATCTTCTGGTCTATTTATTTTTTTGTCTTTGAGTGTCAATAGGCTGATTTGTTGAAGCGTGATTACGAATTTTTTATATTTGCATTCATTTATAAGTTGTTCAGTGACAGGCTTTCCAGCCAGGACGATGCTGGGGGTGCCAGAGTGACAGTTGTTCAGTAGGTATTTTATGTTATTAGATATCTCTAAGGAAATTTCGTGATTAATTGAATTTCCCAAATCAATGAAGTATTTGCTTAGTTTTCTTCTAGTGATGGATTGTTCAAATGCGTTGTATGCCCAAATAGAAATTTTAGGTCGATCTTGAATGTCTTTTGCTATGGATTGGCAAGAAGCCAATATGGTTAAAGTAATAATGATTCTTGGTATCAAGCCATAACCCCAGTTAAACAATATTCATGTATTCTCTAATATAATATATAAATACTTACTGTCTTTAAGTGAGCCATTAAGGGTTTTGTTTAAGTGAAAACAATCCATTGGCTGAACTAGAGCTTGTCGACTCTAATGTGAATCCCCCTAAAAAATGATCGCCTGGTCTGGCAAAAATACCTTGGATATCACCCGATACACAGTCAAGACATGATCCTGTACCTAATAGATCCCCTTGAAGGTTACCCATGGTAGCGTTCACACCCGTTACCGAGCCATCAAAATTTACATTCCATATTTGATCGCTATTAGAAAAATTTAAATTCCCATTCTCAATGGCACCATTGGCAAAGTTCACATCAAACTTACCTGAAAGACTGCTAATGGCATCGCCATTAATATCTCCAATGCCTTCGCTGCCTGAAAAGCTAACTTCGCCTCGTAGGGACGATAAATTTGCGGCTTCGGCACTTAACCAATAAAAGTTTTTAGCTGTACTGGTAGGGCTCGCATCGTTTGGTCCTGATGAAATATCCACATTACCATTCCATCGTCCCCAGCTTACATATTCTGAGTTTTCAACGGCACTATCAAATTGTGAATTACTGGCACTGGACACATTGAGTGGAAATGTATCTAGGTTCAGTTCACTGCCCGGATTTGATCCCGGCAAGCTCACGACGGGGTTCGCAGTAGTATCGGTGTCATCTTGAACAATTAATGCATTTTGAATGGTACCTGCTTGATTTGATTCTACATTCACAAGTAAGCCAGCTCTTGGGCGTTTTAATAAGTAGGTGTATTCAGTATCGTTAAATCGAGTATCAGTGGATGTAACCGTGACTAAATCGGGGAAGGGTTCTTCCGAAATACTGGCCGCCGTTTCTTCTGCTTTTGCCACTTCCTGTTCTAATTCTGATTCTTGGGCACTGCCTTCAGAAGCGGCAACGGCATCTACTGTTTCAGGTGCCTCTTCAGATGCCGTTGGAATTTCAGCAACTTCAGTATCATCGTCTTCTTTATTTGAGCTTTCGGCTTGCTCATCTTTAGTTTCACTGTCAGAGTTTTCGTCTGGATCATTATTGTTAGAATCGGCCTCTTCTTTTTTATCTGATTCTTGTTGCGAATCGGTTGTGGTGCTTGTATCCGTTAATGCGTCAGGTTGCTCTTCTAGGCCTTCTGGCTCTTCATCGGGTTTAACTCGAACAAAATCGAATTCTGAGTTACTGCCCACATCAATCGAACCTTGATCGTTTGTCACTGTGATGCCACCATCCCAAACGGCAATAACAAACTCACCACTTTTCTCTTGTGCAATTTCATAATTGGTTCCACGAATACCGATACTGGCAGCGGGGGTGTTCACTGTGTATGCACTTTTTTCACCTTTCCCAATAGAGCCAGTAATGGTTCTGAAGCCACCAGTAATTAAGTTCATTACCACTTCTTCATTTTCATTTTCATTTTTGGCTATTTGATACGCACTGACGTTTAGCTTTGAATTGGCTTTTAATGTAAGAAGGGCTTTATCTACAAAGCGTATTTGCAGCTTGGCATTTTGGGCGGTTGATAATATATCACCCTCCAATATACGGCTGCGCCTTTTCAACGGGCGTTCAATGCCTTTTTCATTGGTAGCGAATGTTTTACCTTTGGCTAGTAATACCACCCCAGCGATTTCAGCGTATGCATTTGGTAGGGCAATGAGGGCAGAGAATAAAAGTATAAGCAGTGTTTTCATCATGCCTCCTAAAAGTTAACATTTAAGCCAGTATTGAATATGGCTCGGTAACTGGTGAATAAATCTAAATTGCTGGCGTTATGACTGACTATCAGATTGCTACTCACGGATATGTATTTAGATGCGTTCCAGGCGTAACCCCATGAACCCATGATTGCCGTATCTTTTCTAACTTCTTGAAAATTAGGATCGGCTGCTTGATATTCTGTGCTGTTAACAGAGATAAGCATGGAACGTACAATGGATTGAGTGATCAGCAGCTTGGTTCCAAAGTGAATGCCAAGTGTCTCTTTACCAAAATGTGCAAGGTCGGCTTTGCTTACATCATCGCTGCCAGAGTAAAGCGAAAGGTTAGTGGATTTAATATTTGAACTGGGCCAGATCATGCTTAATGAATATAGTGAAATATCTGCATCGGGTGCCGAATCTGTTTCGGCTGTACGGCTGCCCGCATTCACATTGGCATTGAATGAAAAACCATTTTTTCGTGTATAAAGGGCCATGGCGCTAATTGCACTTTGGTTTTGATAGGCTTCGCCATCCAGTTTTACATTTGTATTGGTAAGCCCGCCTTGTACACGAATGCTCCTGCTTGGTTGCCAGCTGTATCCACCAAATAGATTAATCACATCTAGATCGTATGTAGACACTTCATCATTTCGCTTGTGCGTTGTATTAAAACTGATGTCTAAGCTGTGATGCTTTTTGTGTGAGTAGCTGTATATACCCTGGGTGTTAAATTGAGAGAACGAACTGCTTAAGCTTTGGGCCTCTTCTTGTAGACTAACAAACCCAATGTTGGGTATTTCAACACCGTCTTCTTCGGTGCCGCTGTTAATGTTTGAATCAAAACCTAGGTTAACCCCCGCACCAGCGGCCCAGTTATGAGTGGCTTTTTCTTTTGACTTTTTAATACGTTTTAAAAATCCCTTTATGTTTGTTTTAACATTTTCGGGAGGGTTACCAGCCAGAGCAATCTCGAACTCTGTTTTGGCCGTATCCAAATTATTATTAAAATACAAAGCACGGGCCAGCTCTAATCGATAACGCAACGTTTTTGGGTTCAATAAGGTCAGTCTTTCAAATGCAAAAGTGGCCTCATCATAATGGCCAGTTTCAATAGCATGAACGCCATATAAAAAATCGAATGTCGAATCACCTTCCCAGTGGGGTAAAATTTTCTGAGCTAGCTCATAACCTTGCTGGTAGTTTTTATTATTCACATGATCTTCTAGCGCTATCACATCAAATAGGCTTGGGGCCAATGGCGCGGCCGCTACTTTTGGTGTTGGGGTCGTTGCTTGTTTAGTTGGAGTGGTATTAATTGTTTTATCTGTCTTGGGTGTTTTAGTTTCAACGTGTGTTTCTGTTAGCTTTTCTGTTGCAAGCGTTATGGGCTCAGATTTAGATTCGGGTGTCACAGCCTTTTCTTTGCTGGCATTCACCGTCTCTTGTGGGGCAGCAGCGTTTGACTCCTGCACAGCTTGATCTTCTACCGGCGGAATAACAGGTTCTTTAGGCTGTGCTGATTCAGATTGCTCGCTTATTTCAGCTGCGATGCTTCCATGGGAAATGCATAGGCAAGCCAGAGTAAGGGCTGTTATCAGGTATCTAAGGGTTCGTTCCATGGGTTTTATTATCCATATATCCGCATGTACAGTTCTGTAATAAGTCTAGTAGAGGGGCTGATACAAACAAGTTGATAGATAGGGTGTTTTAAGCCAACCAAGGTCATTTAATTCGAAGTTTAGATTTTGCACTAACAGACATCAAAAGTTATACGGTAGGCAGCTTATATGGGGCTCACAGGCTAACTGTTTGATCTAAAATAGAATGATGAGGGGTAGGTGCTTGGGGTAGGTACTTGGGGTAGGTATTAGGGGGGCTATTAGTGGGTTATAGCCCCCCTGATAGAGTTGGACCTATAGGGGGGAGATATGAATATGTGTTAACCGACGTTTACCACATCAAATCGTCAGGAATCTCATAGTCAGCGTACGGATCATCTTCTTCAACGGCATCCAATTCGCTTACATCCACTTGAGACACGATATATTGCGCGTTACGTTCTCTGATTTTGTCCGCAATCACAGCAGGGATCACAGAATACTCAGTCCCCAGTTTTGAGATAGCCAGAATGCCACGGCTAAGCTGATGCTGAATCAGGTCGTTAACGTAGATTTTCTTCACTTTTTTACCGTCAGTGAAGTTGTAATCAAGCTCGTAGCCTTTCAGGTTAAGGGCGTGGCTTTCAATTAACTGTTTGATTTGAGCCGAAATAGCCTTGGTTTTTGCCTTTTCTGACAACTCTAGGTTTAAGCCTTTGTCTTTATTGATCTTGGCAAGCTTAGCGGCTTCAGCGGCGGCTTTTGCTTCGTCGACAACTTCTTCCCCCTGACGCACTTGTTTAGCCGTTTTTTTCTGGTGTCTTTGAGCTTGTTTAACCTTTTTCTTATTGGTTAAGCCAGCTTGTAAAAGCTGGTCTTGTAGTGATCCTGCCATGATGGCCTCGAATTTAAGTATCTATAAAAATCTATGGCGCATTCTAATAGGGTTTGAGTTCTCGATACAGTGCTTGTGCATCATATTTCAGTTCTAACTGTTTACGTTGAGCGTTTGTTAGAGACTTGGTCACTAACGCGTAACTGTGATCAATTAAGCGTTCAATTTCAGAGGCCGGCAGTGAATCATCTAATATCAAGGTGTTCCAATGGCGCTTGTTCATGTGATATCCAGGAATAATGGCATCAAAAATGTCTCTGAGCTCTTGTGCATGGTACGGGTCGCACTTCAAATTCATCTGAGGGCATTTTTTAGGATTTTGCCCACCAGTAGGCGCGACCAACGCAAACATCTTTCCACACACCTTGTACACCGCCACATCAGGGGTAAAAGGGTAGTCTAAAGTGACTTCGGGTTTGCTTGATGCGTACTGACAGCATTCATCAAAGTTCATAGGAAAGAGAATCCATTAAGAGCGTTAATGCCAAGTTTATAGGCTTAAATGTTCTTTATCATATTTATATTGAGAGCGAAGGAAATTAATAGGCTTGGGGGAGTCTGGCGGTCGGTGTAATGGAAGGTATAAATCACTTATCACTAGGATAAGTGATTTATATATAGATGAGTTAAGGGGTCACAATGTTAAACGTGCCTTCAGGTTTGTCTAATAAGCCAAAAAAGCTAATCAGGTCTAACTTACTGCCATCAATGCTCAGCTCATCGCCAAATAGCGTTTCTTTCAAACCTGCTTCGCCAATGATGATTTTCACAAATAAAGACTGGGTTAGGTTTAATGTGGCATCAGCAGGGGTGTCTTTACTGACTTGCTTATGATGCAGCACTGAGTTGTTCAGCATTAGCAGATAGCTTTGATTTAAACCGGTAAAGTGCACTTTTACATTCAATGTTTTGCCGGCGGCTTTATCCGCGATTAAACGTACGCTCATGCTGTCAAAGAATTTATCAACGGATGTTTCCATTAATACTTCTTTCATTACCGCTGGGTTAATGCCTTTTTCAGCGGGGCCATGGCGTAATTCATAGGCACCTGTTAAGTAAAAGTCGCGCCAAGGAGCGGCCTCGGCCTGATAACCAAGCTGGTCATATACTTTGGCCAATAACGCTTTTGCCTTTGCATTGTCGGCGTCAGCAAATACCACATGATTAACCAGTTGTGCTAACCAGCGATAAGCATCTTTACCTTCTTGAATATCCATATCAGCGGCGGCATCAAATTGCGCTTGTGCTTTTTCTAACACCGCATCGGCACCACCCATCATATCCACATAGCGTTTAGCGGCTTTTGTTTCGGGTAGCGCATCTAATGTCGATGGGTTAGCGGTATACCAGCCTAAGTAACCTTGATAGACAGCACGAGAGTTATGCTTAGCCGTGCCGTAATAGCCCTGGTTGTGGAATGACTTGTTTAAGGCTTCTGGTAATTCGATTTGATCAGCAATTTCATTAGGGGTTAAGCCTTGGTTCATTAAGCGAACACTTTGATCGTGAATAAACTTGTAGGTATCGCGCTGAACCACTAAAAAGTCGTTTATGTTTTCTTGGCCCCATAGTGGCCAGTGGTGGCTAGCAAAATAATTTTCGGCGTCTTTAAAATTGGTGCGGGCTTCATCTATGAATGCGCTCCACATTCTGGCGTCGCGTACTTTTGCTCCGCGTAATGTATACAAGTTATGCATGTTACGGCTAACCAGTTCTGCGCCACAAAATGCCTTGTGTTCAGGTAAGTAAAATGTGAATTCAGAAGGGGCTTCAGAACCGGATACAATTTGAAACTCAAACGGCACGCCGTCAATTTCAATGTTTTTATTGCTTTCGCCAATCAGCTCGGTGGGCACGGCAATGCCAAATGTGCCAAAGGCAGGGCCTTTCCCTAAACCGGTGCCCACATGGCCACGCTCTGTTCTTGCTAGGTTTTTGCCGTACATGTACATGGCGCGGCGGCTCATGGCGGTACCGGCTATGATATTTTCGCTGGTGGCTTCTTCTTCAAATCCTTCAGGGGCAATGATGCGCAGGTCTTTTTTCTCTGACTCGCTCAAATGCTCAAGAATCCCCTGAACCCCACCAAAGTGATCAATGTGGCTATGGGTAAATAAGATGGCTTTGATTGGTTTTTTGCCCAGATGTTTTTGTGCAAACAATAATGCGCGACTGGCGGTTTCACGGGCTGTTAATGGATCAACCAAAATCCAGCCATTATCCGATTCAATGATGCTCATGTTAGACAGATCGTATCCGCGTATCTGGTAAATACCGTCAGACACTTTGAATAAACCATTAATATTATTTAACGCCGCTTGGCGCCAAAGACTTGGGTTAACAGATCCTGGGGCATTTTCGCCGTTCTTATCAATAAAATCGTAAGCCGGCATGTCCCATACTTTACCGCCTTCAAGGTGCCGAATGGTTAAGTCGTCTTCACTGGCGATTAAACCCTTTGTGGCGTTCTCAAAATCGGTGCGATTGGAAAATGGGCGCTGATCTAAAACCGCTTTATTGGCTTTGATGGTAATAGGAGTCGGTGCGGTATGGCCTTGTGCATCGGCACCTTGTTCAAAGCCCGGATTGCTGTCGCAGGCCGTTAAAGCCGAGATAAGGCCAACACTGGCCAGTAAGGTAATAAAGGGAGCGCGCATATTGGATCCTTATTATGTTTATTCTGATAGCTATCAGTGTAAACAAAGATCAAATGTCAGCCAGTCTCATACGGACAATCATCAGTCCTGACAGGACAAATTTGTGACTTGGGGTGGTTATCGTCCAGATGTGGGGGGGGCTGTTTATGTCGGAGGGCACTGTGTGCGCGATTTTAAGTGTGCAAGTTTATCGCCTAGAAACTGGCCTGCTACGTATATGGGAGTCTGTTACTCTTTGGCTTGCACTCGATACTGGCTAGGGGAAACCTTAAACCAGCGTGCAAAGGCCCGTGCGAAATTGCTGGTATCGGTGAATCCTAACCGCAGTGATACAGCGGTAATCGGCAATTGTGTTTGTTCTAAATAATGCTCGGCCAGTTCCATGCGGGTTTCGTTTAATAAGTCTCGGTAGCTAACGTCTTCTTCTTTTAAGCGTCTGCGCAAGCTGCGTTCGCTCATGTGTAGTTGATCGGCAATGGTTTGAAGGTTTGGCTCACCATTTTCTAGCATGGTGACAATGATGCCTTTTACTTTTAGCCGCACCGAGTTTGAATTCATATTAGAAATGTATTCTTTCACAACCGACTCATTAAACGCTGCAAGTTGTTTATCCCCCATGACGCCAGGGCGATTTAAAGCATTACGTTTAAACCACAAGCAATTTTGTTTCGCACTGAATTGAACGGGGGCATTAAACCTTTGTTGCCATTTTTCTGAGGTGTTTGGTTCTGGTCGCAGTAGCTCAACATGATCAATGGGATCAGCAAGTGCACCTAACTGCGTGCTAAAAGCCAGTAACGTGGCATAAAAACTGTCTACCGACATGGGGTGTATGGTGACACTGGCGATGGGGTCAATGCATAAGCCAATGAGATCAGGAGTGGTTTCAACACGGGTGGTCACTGAATTACTCACCAGCTCAGAATAATGCCCCAGTTTTAAAATGGCAGACTCTAAGTTTTCCGTGGTCAGCATTAATAAGCCCAATGCGCGAAAATGCATAGGTTGCACGTAATTGGCCACAGACAATGCAAATGCAGGGTCTTTTGTTTCGTCTTCAACGGCCTGCCAAAACACAGTCATCAGGTTTACATCCACACGGCCATCTGGTTTATCAATAAAATCAGAACGGCTTAAATTGGCCGTGGCCAGTAACGGGTCGGGGTTGATACCAGCAGCTTCAAGTGCCTGGCATATTGCAAGCGGCCATGCAGCTAGGGTGGTGTGTTCTGTTTGGGTAGGCGAAGAATTCATAAGGCATAAATTTATTATTAGATGGCTAGTCTACGGGCTACAGTAGGGTAGAGTAAATGTATTAAATGACGGAACAGTGTTATTTGATATACGGCTATTTAAATTGTGCGCAATTTAATTTAGAGTGTCTAAACTTTCCAATTAATGACAATAACAGCTTAACTCACTGGTTAGGTTTTCACATAGATAAGGAATACAAGATGGCTAAGGTTACGTTACAAGGCAATGCATTTGAAACCGTTGGTGATTTACCTAAAGTAGGCGCTGAAGCCCCCGGGTTTTCATTGGTTCAGGCTGATCTATCCGAAGTGACGTTAGCGTCATTGGCAGGTAAAAAAGTGATCTTAAATATCTTTCCATCCGTTGATACCGGTACCTGTGCCACGTCGGTTCGTAAGTTTAACGAACAAGCGGCCGGATTAGATAATGCGGTTGTATTGTGTGTATCAGCGGATCTGCCGTTTGCATTAGGCCGTTTTTGTGGCGCTGAAGGCATAGAGAACGTAATGGTTGGATCCACTTTCCGTGCTGATTTTGGCCGCGAATACGGTGTTAGTTTTAAAACGGGCCCATTAGCGGGCTTGTTGTCACGTTCAGTGGTTGTGATTGATGCGGCCGGTAAGGTGCTTCATTCAGAGCAGGTCGCTGAAACAGTGGACGAGCCAAACTACGACGCGGCATTAGCAGCATTGGCATAATATGTTTGGTGCGGTTCTGATACATGATTAGCTAATGCCTAGTTAACTCATGTTCAGTGTCGATACAAAGCCTCTGTACAAGAATACAAGCACAAGAATACAAGTACAAAAAAGCCTGCCGCAATTACATATCAATAATTGCGGCAGGCTTTTTTGTATCACATTTGCAGTATGACTTGTTGAATACGCTTATCGGTATTCATATCGAATATGAATTACTCAGATACAAGGGCTACGCATTCAGCAGGAATATTTGTATTGATGTATGCCATGCCTAATTTGTTTAGGTAGTCCATACGATCAGCCGTGGCTGGGTCTATTTCAGGGGCATCAAAGCCATTGGCTTGATAGATCTCGCCCACTTGTTCGATAAAATCATCATTGCCCACCATGATCATGCCGGCTGCGCCCACATCGGTTTTAACTTTTTCGTTTAGGGTTTCGTCTAGCGTAACGGCTAATACAATGGCCATTTCTTCACCTTCAAAGCGCACTGTGCGTTTGGCTATGGTCTTGTTTGCCCAGATCAGCGCCAGTTCTTTGCTTTGTGTTAAAAACACAGGCTGAACGCTTTCTTGGTAGTTACCACCAATGGTCACCATGGTTTTTGTGGCGGCTTGGTTTGAATCGCGATCACCTGAACGGTTTAAGCCTTTCTCTTTAATAGAAGTCAGCAGCGCAGACGACGTACCGTGATACCAAACATTACTTGTGGCAAATCCATCGGCACTTAATAAGCTTTTAGCATCTTGTAGGTGATTAGGCGTATCAGTCATAGGGTATCTCGCATGCTTGCACTGGGTGCGGTTTTCAATGTTTGGCACATTTTACCAGCTTTCAGCCCGTATTAGTATTTGTGTGGCTTATAGTCACTATAGGATCAACAAAGGATCAATAAAGGATCAATAAAGGCATAGTTAAGCAAAGGCAGGTGGTAATAGCGTTCTGTTGATGCCTGGTTAATAAGTCATTAATAGGTTGAATAAAGGCATAGGCGAGCAGAGGCAGGTGGAAAATGGCGTTCTGTTGATGGCGGGTTAATAAGTCATTAATAGGCTGAATAAAGGCGGGTGATAATCAAGTTCCGTTGTCGGTGGTCAATAAGTCACTTATTAATATGGATTAAACTGCCTTAATAGAAAGCTCAAACAAAACCCAAATCTAATTGAGAATCATTTGCTTTTATTGTGCGAATTCAATACATTAGGCTTAACACACTAAGCATTTAACACCAGACCACAAGGTACGTTGTCAATTACATGGCCATTGAATTTGCAGAACTAAAAGTAGGCGACAACGCCACCATTACTCAGTGTGAGTTGCTGGCGGGTAGTCAGGGGCAAAGACTGATGATGTTAGGGTTAACGCCGGGCACATCATTTAAAGTGGTACGTGTCGCACCGCTGGGTGACCCCATTGAAATTAAGATACGCGGATTTAATTTAAGTTTGCGCACAGAAGAAGCCCTAGGCATATGGGTAGATAAACATGACAAATAATTCAGATACATCTTCTGTCAAACCAACAAACCAAACTGAACTTAATGATGCTATCAGCATTGCGCTGATTGGTAATCCTAATTGCGGTAAAACCACATTATTTAATACGCTAACAGGTGCCCGCCAACGGGTAGGAAATTGGCCTGGTGTAACCGTTGAGCGTAAAAGTGGTGAATACAAACACGCCGATACCAGGTTCGAAGTGGTGGATTTACCCGGTACTTACAGCGTAATTGCCGACCCAACAGGGGATTCGGTAGACGAACAGATCGCACAGCAATTTGTACTGAACAAAGAAGCCGACCTAATCATCAACGTACTAGACGCATCCAGTTTAGAACGTGGCCTGTACTTAACATCACAACTGTTTGATGCGGGCATTCCCATGATTGTGGCGCTAAACATGATTGATGTGGCCCACAGTAAAGGCATGCACTTAGATCACCAAGCGCTGGCGGATGCATTAGGCTGCCCAGTGGTGCCACTAGTGGCCAGCAAAGGCGATGGCTTGGTCGCACTGATGGACACAGTAGAAACCCGCTTAGATAAACCCAGTTGTATACCGCGCCCATTTAAATTTAGCCAAGAGCTAGAAGACAGCATCGAGATATTGCGCAAAACACGCAGCGAAAACGAATCCCCATTAAAAGCGTGTTTGGCCATCGAGCAAGGCATGTTGCCCGACAACATTGAACTGCCACTTAAAGCACATTCGGTAGAACACCTAATTCAAACCCGTTACAACTGGATTGATCGCGTGTGCCAAGACGTGATCGCGCGCAGTGCCAATCAAGCAAAAACCATCAGCGAACGCATTGATGACGTTGTGCTTAATCGGTTTTTAGCCTTACCCATTTTTATGGCCGTGATGTACTTACTGTTTATGTTTGCCATAAATGTGGGCAGTGCTTTTATCGACTTTTTTGATATTGCAGCGGGAGCCATATTTGTAGAAACACCGCGTTGGTTATTGATATCGGTAGGCTCGCCGGACTGGTTAACGGCATTACTTGCTGACGGTGTTGGCGGTGGCATTCAATTGGTCGCCAGTTTTATACCGGTGATTGCAGCGCTGTTTTTATCATTATCATTTTTAGAAGACGTGGGCTTTATGGCCCGCGGTGCATTTATTATTGACCGCATCATGCGTGCACTGGGTTTACCGGGTAAGGCATTTGTGCCGTTAATTGTAGGCTTTGGTTGTAACGTTCCATCGGTAATGGCAGCACGAACCTTAAGCCGAGAAGGGGACCGATTAGTCACCACCCTAATGGCGCCGTTTATGTCATGCGGCGCGCGCTTAACCGTGTACGTATTATTTGCATCGGCTTTTTTTGTCGAAAACGGAGAAGCGGTTGTATTTGCCTTGTACGTGATTGGCATTTTGGTTGCGGTGCTCAGTGCATTTATGGTTCGCCGCTATATTCTGCCCGCCACCGACAGCAGTTTTATCATGGAACTGCCGCCGTATTTATTGCCCACACTGCGTAACCTAATCATGCACACCTGGCACCGACTAAAAGGGTTTGTGGTACGTGCCGGTAAAGCCATAGTGGCGGTGGTGATTGTATTAAACGTATTAAGTTCGATGGGGACCGACGGCACCTTTGGTAATGAAAACCAAGAAAAATCGGTACTCAGCGAAATAGGCCGCAAGATCACCCCTATTTTTACCCCCATGGGCATAGATGAAGATAACTGGCCAGCCACCGTAGGAATCTTCACCGGCTTATTTGCCAAAGAAGTGGTCGTAGGCACACTGGATGCGCTTTACACCACAAGCGATAACAGCGATGAAACATTTAACTTTTTAGACAGCATGAACGAAGCCTTTGACAGCATTGGAAGCAACTTAACCGACGTGGCCAATAACCTAGACGATCCGCTGGGGTTAGACATGGGTGACCTAAGCGATGCAGAAGGGGCGGCTGAAGCGCAAGACATTAACTCGAGTACCATTGCCGTTATCCAGCATAAATTCCACGGCGAGTGGGGGGCATTTGTTTACCTGTTATTTATCTTGTTATACATGCCGTGCGTGGCAACAGTGGGTGCCATAGTAAAAGAGCACGGCAGCTACTGGGCGGGCTTTAGTATGTTGTGGTCGTTCAGTGTGGCGTATGTATTAGCGGTAGGCTTGTATCAAGGCGTAACCTGGGCAGAGCATCCTGAAAGCTCTATGGCTTGGATAATAGGCTTAACTGTTTGGCAAATACTGATGACGGTAGTTTTATTCCGCAGTGGTAAAAAACAAGCCGTAAAAGAAAACCTGATACCGATGGTTAAGGTGGAATAGTATATTTTAGAATTACATTGTATTTAAAACACAATTTTAAACCGCTAAATACTCTGTTTAGGAATATATAGCGGTTTTTTATTGGGTGTTATTTAGGAAGCAATTCAAGCGGACTGGTGGTGCCTGCAAAATGTTGACCTAAAACATGGGTGTATATTTGAGTGGTTGTTACATCTTTGTGGCCTAATAATTCTTGAACCGTTCTAATGTCTCGGCCACTTCTTAGCAGCTCGGTAGCAAACGAATGTCTAAATGTATGACAGCTGATTCTTTTATTAAATAAACCGCACTTACCTACCGCTTTTGAAAGTGCTTTTCTAGGAACAGAATCGTGTAGATGGTGGCGACAAGTAATTCCAGTATAAGGGTGTTTGCACAAACCTGTAGAAGGGAAAATAAACATCCATGCCGGTTTTCGATAAGCATTGGGGTATTTTTTACCAAGCATATGGGGTAGTGAAGGACCTACTTGGTTTTTGTTATCAATTGCTTGTAGTTCGATACTTTGATTAATTTGTTTTTTAATGGCGGGAATAAGAGTGTGGCTTAATATCGTGACACGATCTTTATTGCCTTTTCCATTTCGAACTGTAATTGCGCCTTGATCAAAATCGATATCTTGCACTCTTAGTCTTAAGCATTCAGTAATTCTTAAGCCAGACCCGTATAGAATAGAAAATATCAATCGATCTCGATCATTAAGTACCGATAAAATACTGGTGACTTCTGCTTGCGATAAAACAATGGGTAGTCGCCGCCCTTGTTTTGCATATTGAAATTCTAAGTCGCCAAAAGGTTGTTTTAGAATTTGATTATATAAAAAGGCAAGGGCATTCAAGGCCGTTTTTTGTGTGTTGATGGCAACATTTCGAGAGTTGGCCAGGTAAGATAAAAACATCTTTACGTGCTCGGCATTAAGTTGTGAAGGATGCTTTCGGCCATGATATCGAATGTAATGTTTAATCCATCCTATATATGTTTTTTCAGTGCGAATGCTGTATCCGCGCATTCTCATGGTTTGGCGAATTCCATTTAAAAAAGGGCTTTTAGACATGATATTTCTCGCAGTAAATATACTGTATAAATAAACAGTATATTTTGCGTAAATCAAGTAAGCTGTGCGCGTTTTTACATATAAATAAGTAATTAGTGCGTGTTTTTACTGGTGCGGCAAAAAAATATCGTGCAGAATCAACGGCTTATAAAAAGAACGACCTAAATAGCGAGAACTGGCGATTTAGGCAATACCGCGCATGCGCGTTTTTCCAGAAAAAATGAGATGGAACTCGGTCTACAGCCTAGGATTGGCGTACCCTCTAGCGATTTTACTTCCATTTTCAAAAACTGCAAAAACGCGCATGCCTACGATTAAAATGTTA
>ERZ1027208.59-NODE-59-length-58672-cov-42.476926_pt1 | contig 58672 bp, 56 predicted proteins | sample MGYA00520867_ERZ1027208 | MGnify/ENA primary metagenome ERZ1027208 (study PRJEB33311, sample SAMEA4378413) | marine metagenome | biome: Marine biome; feature: Fjord; material: Water | collected 2014-07-20T08:00:00Z/2014-07-... | depth 75 m ... | reverse complement strand
TACAAATGGTATAAATATGGATGGGTGGATTGCGTAGAGAATATAATGTGCTCTGAGGCACTTCATTAGTTTGTCTTTGGGCTAATTGTATATTTAGCTCAAAGTGCTAAAGTTAAGGCCGGTTTTTGATGTGTTTCCAAAAAGGAGTTCGTCTTTCTAACAAAGTTATGAAGGATGTAATTCTGTGCCAACGCTCGTTAAATGAAGTCCGATAATTAATCTTTGAATTTAATCGTAAATATATTTAGTACTCATTTCTTGTAGGTAATTTATTACCCAAAATTAATATAAATCAGATTCAATAGTTCCGCGTTTTTAATGGATTTTTTTGCTAACGAAGGCTTAGGATTCATAGGTAGTAGAAGATGATATTAGATGGCCTCTCTAAGGTTGTAGCTCGCTGTTTACCTACTATACTCTAGCGACTCACAAATGGGTAATGAACCTTGGCTGACAAAGTAGCCTACAAAAAGCCCTAGCGGCTTTCGACGCTAAGGTTTTGATATGTAATTTCTCAGACTGGACTCGGCTCAGTGACCCTGGTGATTGACACTCTATTATTGCATTGCAACCACTATCGTCACGTGCGCTTAAAAATATTCAGTTACTCATCACACACGGGTTGTAACAGTAAGAACATGCGCTGTGGTTTCAAAAAATATGTATGTTACCGGTAAAAATAGTAACGGCTAGTGATGAGTCTCTATTCGCGACATAAATCAGGAATGATTATCTCTACTCCACTCCAGTTTGCTCCAACACAGGCAGGATTTGACTGCCCGTATGTCGTAATTCCTTCATGACCTCTTTTGTTTTAGGAGGGGTTGGGACAATTAACTAAGCATTGGTAGCAGACTTATTGGATAGTTTCTCTATTAACAGTTTTTCAAGTTTACCCAGTAACTGGCTGTCTTGAATCATGCTATCACTGCTATCGGTAATATAGAAAATATCTTCGGCCTTGCTACCGAGCGTACTTATTTTTGCATTTCTAACATTGACCTGGCATTCGCTAAAGCATTGCCCAATAAGGGATAAAACGCCTGGCTCATCGTATGTGTTTATTTCAAGAATAGTGTAGCGTTGTAGGTGGTCTTGAGTGAATGCAATGGTGGTGTCGATATTGAAATGTTCTGAGTGACGTGTTTTATGACGTTGGACAGACGGTAATGCTTGATTTGGGTTAAGTAAGTTTTTCCGCAACACGTTAACGATCGTTTGTTCGCGCTCAATATCAGCAAGGGAGTGGCCGCTTTCTTCTAAAATGTGGAAGCTAATAAGAGCAAGTCCTTCATCGGTTGTGATGATTCGAGCATCAAGAATGTTGAGCCCCAATTGATCCAGTGTCGCTGTACAGGTAGAAAACATTCCAGAGCGATCTTGGACATAGATAAATACTTCAGCGCCGCCACGGGTTGTTTGTGGCCTCAGTAAGACCAGTGGGCGCTCATTGATGGGGCAAGAAAAGATCGCTAGCGTGTGCCAAACGCTGTCTTCAACATTAAATCTCGAGAAGTAATCTTTACTGATATGGCACCAAACTGAATTTATTTGTTCATCATTAAGACCGCGAATATACAAACCTTGTCTCGCCTGATGTTGCATCTCATGATAATTATCATCCTCTTCATTCGTTGTGTGCAAACCACGGCGAAGAACACGTTGGGTATTTTGATAAAGTTCTTTTAATAATGACCCTTTCCAGTTATTCCACAGTGTTGGGTTGGTGGCTCTGATATCAGCAACGGTGAGTAAGTAAAGGTGGTCTAAGTATTCTAAGCTACCAATTTTAGAGGCGAATTTATGAATAACCTCTGGGTCGTTGATGTCTTTTCGCTGGGCGGTCATGGACATAATTAGATGGTTTTTAACAACCCAGCCAACTAATTGGCTGTCGTAAGAGTTGTAGCCGTGTAGTTGACAGAAGTTAATCGCGTCATGCATACCTAATTCGGCGTGATTACCTCCGCGACCTTTTGCAATATCATGAAATAACCCAGCTAGGTAGAGCAGTTCGGGTTTTGGAATGTTTTGAAAAACATCGTTGCAATGAGGAAACTCTTCTTGACGTTCCTTTTGGGAGAACCGCCGAAGATTTCTAACAATAAAGAGGGTATGTTGATCAACAGTATAGGCATGGAAAAGGTCGTACTGCATGCGACCAATAATGTCATTAAATGCTGGAAGATAGGCTGCTAAGACACCATATCGGTTCATGCGCCTAAGTTGCTGAGTCACCCCACTGCCAAACCTAAAAATATCAATGAATATTTTTTGGGCATCTGGGTTTGATCTAAATACCTCGTCAATTAAATGTAGATGACTGCTAATTAAACGGGTGGTCGCTGCCCTAATTCCTTTGATCTCTGGGTGCTTTTGAAGCTGTAAAAATATATCTAATAAAGCGGTTGGTTTGTTTTTGAATGTATCAGGGTGAGCAACTTCTATATCGCCATTAAGGACTCGGAATGATTCATTAATGGGGTGAACCTCAAACGTTTTATTATTCAATGCTTCAGTAAATACCTGAAGGATTAATTCGTTAACCTGCTCAAGATCCATAACAGTTCGGTAGTACAGCTGCATAAAACCTTCAACGGCAAGGTTGTTGTCACCATCTTTAAAGCCAAAAGCTAGGGCTAGACTTTTTTGATAGTCAAACAGCAGCCGCTCTTCTGGTCGGTTGGCTAACAAATGCAGTTTAAACCGAACTTGCCACAAAAAACGTAGACCTTTAATTAAGGTACGGTACTCATTTTTTGTAAGAAAAGCCTGGTTAACCAATTCACCAAGTGAGCTAGAGCCAAAATAACGCTGAGTGATCCACTGAATGGTTTGGATATCTCGTAACCCGCCAGGCCCATCTTTTATATTGGGCTCAAGGTTAAACGCTGTATTTCCAAACTTCATGTGGCGCTTATGTTGTTCAGTGACTTTTTCGTGAAAAAAGTCTGTGGCAGGCCAAACGTATTCGCTGCCGATGTTTGCTTGCATTTGGGTGAATAAAGCAGAGGAGCCAGTAATTAATCGCGACTCCATTAAGTTGGTTATGACCGTAATATCTTGTTTGGACTGTTCTAAACAATCATCTAAGGTCCTAACGCTTAGCCCTGGTTTGAGCCCAATGTCCCATAAAAAAGTAGTGAATGACTCAATAGCACCTTGGCATTGAGCCAGTCTTTCCTCATTAAAAATAATCAGTAAGTCAATGTCCGAAAAAGGGTGTAATTCCGCGCGACCATAGCCACCGGTTGCAACTAACGATAATTCACTATGCTGATCAGCTAGAAAGGCAGTCCAACTATGACTAAGCAAGTGATCAATAAAATCACTGCGTGCCTCAAGCAGAGATTCAATGGGTTCCTTAGAGTCAGAGCGTTGAATAAGCTCATGATTAAACTGTTGGACTAGCGCTTTGGTTTCACTAATGCTGGTGGCGGAATGGTTTAATAGCGGAGTTATTTGGGGCATTTAAGAATAGCTTTCAACAGGTATGTGGGTGGCTTCGATGTTTTCATTATTACGCACAGTGAAAATTTCAAAACCGGTGTCAGTGACACAAAGAGTATGTTCAAACTGAGAGGATAAGCTACGGTCCTTCGTCACGACAGTCCAGTTGTCGGGTAGAATTTTTACATGACGTTTACCTGCGTTAACCATTGGTTCTATTGTAAATGTCATCCCTGCTTCTAGGGTGATACCTGTGTCGGGCTTACCATAGTGAAGAACCTGAGGTTCTTCATGGAAAACACGCCCAATACCATGCCCACAATATTCGCGCACAATAGAGTAACGCTTAGCTTCGACATAAGTTTGAATGGCGTGACCAATGTTACCTAGCTTTACACCAGGCTTAACCATGCTAATGCCCAAGTATAGGGCTTTTTGGGTGGTCTCTATCAAACGTTTGGCCAGAATACTGGGTTCACCAGCAACAAACATAGCACTGGTGTCACCATGAAATTCATCTTTTATGGTTGTAATATCGATGTTAACAATGTCACCTTTTTTAAGTGCTTTATTACTTGGAATCCCATGGCAAACTTGGTTATTAATAGACGTACAGATAGACTTAGGGAAACCATGGTAGTTAAGCGGTGCAGGAATACAGTGCTGCTGGTCAACCATGAAGTCGTGGCAGCGTTGATTTAACTCATCAGTTGTCACGCCAGGAATGACGTGTTCTGCAATCATCTCAAGAACATTGGCTGCTAGGCGCCCGGATAGTCGCATTTTTTCAATATCTTGAGGTGTTTTTAAGCCAATGCTCATAATTTATAATATGTTTTAGAATGTATAAGGAAGTGGATTATAACGGTTAAATTTGTCGTTATCATTAAAATATGGTATAAAGCGTCCGCCAGTTTTGGCAACAGCGACAATACGTATTATTGCAATCGGTAGGGTGCTTGTTTTAAATCAGGTTACCGTTTGTGGTGCGTATTTAGTTATCAACCCGAGTCAATTCAGCTTAACTGAATGGCTATAACAATTAAAGGATGTATTAATGTCTAATATCACAATGCGTGAAATGCTTGAAGCAGGTGTCCATTTTGGTCACCAAACAAGGTACTGGAACCCTAAAATGGCTCCTTATATTTATGGAGAGCGCGGTAAAATCCATATTATTAATTTAGAAAAAACGCTTCCATTATTCAATGAAGCATTAAATTTCATCAATAAACTAGCTGCTAACAAAGGCACTATCATGTTTGTTGGTACAAAAAAAGCAGCCCGTAAAACAATAGCAACAGAAGCTAAACGCTGCAAAATGCCTTATGTAGACCATCGCTGGTTAGGTGGTATGCTGACTAACTTTGGTACTATTAAAAAGTCTATCAAGCGCTTAAAAGAACTTGAGACGATGCGTGAAGATGGTAGTTTGAACCGTTTCAGTAAGAAAGAAGGCCTTAAATTCATGCGTCAACTAGAAAAGCTAGAGCGCAGTGTTGGTGGTATTAAAGACCTTAAAGGCCCACCTGACGCGATTGTTGTTTTAGATGTTGGCTATGAGAAAATTGCGATTAAGGAAGCGGCTAAATTAGGTATCCCAGTGATTGGTGTTGTGGATACAAACAATAAACCTATCGATGTTGATTACGTTATTCCTGGTAATGATGACTCTATTAGAGCGTTGACGCTTTACTGCCAAAGTTTTGCAGCTTCAATTCTTGAAGGTAAAGCAAGTGTGATTAAGCAGCTTGTTGAAGATGAAGAAGTGGCCAAGGCTGTTTCAAGTAACGCATCTGCTTAATCCCCTTCCAGAGTTTAATTAGGCAGGATTTGATCAGTATAATTGACGATATGACGGTATAGTTCGGCAATTAAAGCTAAGATTTGAACGCCTCCTGACGGGGGCGTTCTTACATTAAATATTAATATTAGGAATTTATAATGAGTATAACAGCAGCGATGGTAAAGGAATTACGTCAAAGAACGGGTTCTGGCATGATGGAATGCAAAAAAGCGTTAATTGAGACGGGTGGCGATTTAGAAACAGCAATTGAAAACATGCGTAAGTCAGGTATGGCTAAAGCGGATAAAAAAGCCGGTCGTGTAGCGGCTGAAGGTGTTATTAAAGTTGCGACATCGGGTGATGGATCAACAACATCCATAGTAGAAGTGAACAGTGAAACCGATTTTGTTTCTCAAGGTGATGACTTTCTTAACTTTGCAACGAATGTTGCAAATACAATTGTTAACCATGATGTGGCAAATGTTGAGTTACTTAATGACATAGAGCTTGATGGCGAATCAGTGACAGTTGATAACAAAAGACGCGCATTGATTGCTAAAATTGGAGAAAACATTAATGTCAGACGTTTTCAAAAAATTAAGACAGATGGCACTATTGTTGGTTCCTACATGCACGGTATCCGTATCGGTGTTCTAGTTGAACTTGAAGGTGGTTCTGTCGAGCTAGCTAAAGACATTGCTATGCATGTTGCTGCAACAAACCCGATGTGTATTTCTGAAGCCGATGTGCCAGCAGAAGAAATTGAAAAAGAAAAAGCTGTTTTCAAAGGTCAAGCGGCTGAAAGTGGTAAGCCTGCTGAGATTGTTGAAAAAATGATTGTTGGTAAAGTGAAGAAATTCTTGAAAGAAGTCACGCTATTAGGTCAGCCATTTGTTAAGGATGGTGATGTAACGATTGAAAAGCTCCTTAAAGATAATAATGCTAAAGTTGTGTCTTTTGCAAGATTTGAAGTCGGTGAAGGTATCGAGAAGAAAGAAGAGGATTTTGCAGCCGAAGTGATGGCACAAGTTCGAGGCGAATAAGACATGTCTGAACTGGCGTATAAACGAATATTGTTAAAATTAAGCGGCGAAGCCCTAATGGGTGACTCTGCTGGCGGTATTGATGGTGCAACAGTTCTAAGACTTGCTAAAGAGGTTAAAGAGCTCTGCGACTGCGGCGTTGAAGTAGGTTTGGTAATTGGTGGTGGTAATATTTTGCGAGGCTCTGAAATAGCGTCTGAAGAATTAAATCGCGTGACCAGTGACCATATGGGAATGCTGGCAACGGTTATTAATGCACTTGCAATGCAAGATTCATTAGAATCACTAGGGCAACCTGTACGCGTAATGTCGGCACTTAAAATCAATCAAGTTTGTGAGGATTTTAAGCGCCGCAGAGCGATTCGCCATCTTGAAAAAGGGCGGGTTGTTATATTTGCTGCGGGCATCGGCAACCCATTCTTTACAACTGATTCTGCGGCCAGTTTGCGCGGTGTAGAGGTGGATGCTGAGTTGCTTATTAAGGCCACAAAGGTTGATGGGGTTTATTCAGATGATCCGGTTAAAAACCCTGATGCAACATTTTATTCTCGGATTAGTTTTGATGACGCCATTGATCAGCGATTAAATGTTATGGATGCGACTGCGTTGGTATTATGTCGTGATCACAAATTACCACTACGGGTGGTTAATATTTTCGATAAGGGCGCGATCAAACGTGTTGTTAGTGGTGAAGATATTGGCACCTTAGTGGAATAAGTAGGAAGTATTATGATTGAAGATATCGTTAAAGACGCCAGTGTGCGAATGGGGAAAACAGTAGAAGCTTTTCAAAAATCTCTCACTAAAGTCCGTACAGGTCGTGCTCACCCAAGTTTGCTAGAAGATATTGTTGTCTCTTATTACAATGTTGATACGCCACTTAATCAAGTGGCTACGGTTAATATTGAAGACGCGAGAACATTATCTATCATGCCATGGGAAGCGACGATGATTGGTCCGGTGGAAAAAGCTATCATGAAGGCCGATTTAGGGCTAAACCCAGTAACTACCGGTAATGTAGTTCGTGTGCCTATGCCGCCTCTTACAGAAGAGCGTCGCCGTGATTTTGTTAAGGTTGTACGCAACGAAGCTGAAAATTCAAAAGTTGCTGTCCGAAATATTCGCCGTGATGCTAACTCTGAGTTCAAAGAAGCTTTGAAAGAAAAAATGATAACAGAGGATGATTTACGTTCTGGCGAAGAACGTATTCAGCAAAAGACCGACCAGCATGTTAAAGAAATTGATCAGCACCTTGCGATTAAAGAAAAAGACTTAATGTCTATGTAGCAACTCGTTAACCATTCTTTGCTGCGTAACTTTTAGTGGCAAACCATCCGTAAAGGCAGAGGAAGCTATTGTGCAAGATGATGTGAAAGAGCCAAAGCTAAGTAACAGCCCCGATCATATTGCTATTATCATGGATGGTAATGGCCGGTGGGCTCAGCAACAGAATAAGCCGCGAGCATTTGGTCATAAAGCAGGGGTTGATGCATTAAAGAAAACGATAGAATATTGTGCAAAAAATGATGTGAAGTTTCTGACTGTGTTTGCATTCAGCAGTGAAAATTGGCTTCGCCCTGCAAAAGAAGTGGATATTTTAATGAGCTTGTTTATGTTAACTCTTAAACAGCAAAGTTCGAAGCTTCACAAAAATAATATTCGCCTTAAAGTAATCGGTGATTGTGCGCGTTTTAATGCTAAATTACAGGCAGAAATTAAAGATGCAGAACATTTAACCGCCGATAACACTGGGCTCACTCTTGTCGTCGCCGCTAACTATGGTGGGCAGTGGGACATTCAGCAAGCGACTGAGCGGCTTATTGAGCAGGCTGTAAAGTCAAAGCTACCAGCCAGTGAGTTAGACTTGACTGATTTCTTATCAACCCGTGGAATACCTAATCCCGATCTTTTTATTAGAACAGGTGGCGAGCAGCGGATCAGTAATTTTTTATTGTGGCAGCTTGCTTACACAGAGCTTTATTTCACAGAAACATTGTGGCCAAGTTTTGGTGAGGCGGACATGGATGAAGCCTTAAGGTCTTATTCATTGCGTCAGCGCCGTTTTGGAAAAGTGTCAGAACAAGTAATGGTTGAAAATCTTAATGAGTAGCTTAACTAAACGCATTTTAACAGCGGCTATTCTTATCCCATTTGTTTTATGGTTGGTATTATTTTCTCCAGCAGATGTGTTTATAGTCATTTTTTCTGGGGTTATGTTTGTTGCCGCTTTTGAATGGGCAGGCTTGAGTGGTATCGACCGGTTACTGTCTAAGCTCCTGTTTGCAGGGGCGTCTGTGCTAGTATCTAATTTGCTGTTGATGGCTAATCAATTAGCCTTAATAGCGTTGCTGGTTACAGGTCTTATATATTGGTTGCTGCTGATCGGTTTAATTATCAGTGTTCCCCGTTGGCTTTTAGGTATTAAAGTAAAGCCTTTTTATATGCAGTTGATAGGGGGGTTCCTATTAAGTTTAACGTTTGTTTCGCTTGTTTACCTCAAGCAGTCAGCACAAGAAGGTGGTGCTATTTTAATGTACTTGCTGCTGTTAATATGGGTGGCTGACTCAGGTGCTTACTTTTCAGGTCGTGCTTATGGGAAACGTAAATTAAGTGTTCATATTAGTCCCGCTAAATCTATCGAGGGCTTATTGGGTGGTATGGTGCTCTGCCTTTTGTTGTCATTGATAGCGGTGGGCTATTTTGAGCAAAGTCAGGCTGTTTTATTTACAGCATTTTCATTAGGTGTTGCATGGGTGTCGGTTTATGGTGATTTATTCGAAAGCCTTGTTAAGCGACGCGCAGGGGTGAAGGACAGTGGGTATATATTACCGGGTCATGGCGGTATCCTAGATAGAATTGATAGCTTATTAGCAGCATCACCATTTTTCGTTGCGTTTTATATGCTGATGGAATGGTTGTCGTGAAAAGCCTTTGTATTTTAGGGTCAACGGGCTCAATCGGGGTCAGTACTCTGGATGTTGTTAGGTTAAATGTTAGTAACTACAAGGTCGTCGCGTTAACAGCGAATAAAAACATACAATTATTGAAGCAGCAATGTGTTGAGTTTAACCCAATGTATGTGGTTATCCCTGATGCTGACTTGGCCGCACAATTTGAAGAAAGCATTCAGCATTCGGCGCTGGATGGAATCAGGGTACTATCAGGTAAGGAGTCGCTGGAATTCGTATGCCAACTGGAAATCGTAGACGTTGTCGTGGCTGCCATAGTCGGTGCGGCAGGTTTGCTTCCAACACTGGCTGCAGCAAAAGCAGGTAAAGTATTATTGTTGGCCAATAAGGAAGCGTTGGTTATTTCTGGCGACTTACTGATGTCTGCTGTCAGTGAGAATGGGGCGACATTATTGCCGTTGGATAGCGAGCATAATGCACTTTTTCAGTGCATGCCTGCGGCTTATCGAACGGGAGAGCCAGTCAAAGGCTTAAGGCGACTGATACTGACGGCATCAGGTGGACCATTTCTTCATGCGAGTGACGAAGAGCTGAGTCAGGTGACTGTTGAGCAAGCCTGCGCGCATCCAAACTGGTCAATGGGGCGGAAGATATCCATTGATTCAGCGACAATGATGAACAAAGGCCTAGAGGTGATAGAAGCCAGTTACTTATTCTCTGTCGAAGCCGATGATATTGACGTTCTTGTACACCCGCAAAGCATTATTCATTCAATGGTAGATTACATTGATGGATCAGTCCTTGCGCAACTAGGTAACCCTGATATGCGAACGCCTATTGCACATGCCTTATCATGGCCTGATAGGCAACCAAGTGGCGTCTCTGCCCTGGATTTTTTATTGCATAAGCAACTTAACTTTGAAGCCCCGTCAACAGACAGGTTCCCTTGTTTAAGGCTGGCTTATGAGGCATTAAAAGCAAAGGGAACCGCTACCACTATTTTAAACGCGGCCAATGAAGTGGCCGTAGACAGTTTTTTACACAATAAAATTCACTTTATTGACATACCAAAGCTGATAGAGAAAACATTGGAGTACTCTGACCTTAAAAAAGTTGACTCCATTGCAACGGTGCTATCAGCTGATATGGAAGCTAGAGAGCAAGCGACAGCATGTATAGGCTTGATTAAATGAGCGCTATGATTTCGTTATTATCGTTTATTTTAGCATTGGGTGTTTTGGTGACGGTTCATGAGTTTGGTCACTTCTGGGTGGCGAGGCGTTGTGGGGTTAAGGTGCTACAGTTTTCTGTGGGATTTGGTAAGCCACTGTTTAGATTTAAACGCCAAAATGATGATACCGATTATATTATTGCCGCTATACCGCTGGGTGGCTACGTCAAAATGTTGGATGAGAATAATGCCGTCGTTAGAGAAGCTGATAAGGGTAAAGCGTTTAATAATCAATCGCTACTCAAGCGAGTTTTAATTGTATTAGCTGGGCCGTTGGCGAATTTCATTTTTGCATTTGTTATGTTTTGGCTTATTTTAATGCTGGGTGAAGAGGGGCTTAAACCAGTGGTCGGGGAGTTAAACCCCAAGGGATTGGCAGTTCATGCTGGCGTAGAAGTTGGAGATGAAATTATTGAGGTAAACGGTCGGCCTGCACCCATTTGGCGTATTGCTCTAGGCATGATGACGACTGAAGTGCTTGATTCTGGGCAAACTGACATTACATTAATAAAACCTGGCGGCCAACGTATCAATGTTACTTTGGAGTTATCAGCATCAGAGATGGTAGAGGCTGATGAGATTTCAAGCCTATTGGGTATTGAACCTCGACTACCTATGATTAAGCCAATTATTGAACATGTTGTAGCCGGCGGAGCAGCAGACCTTGCGGGCCTAGAAAAGGGTGATTTAATTATAGCAGTCGATCAAGTGAGTATTGAAACCTGGAGTGAATGGGTGACGATTATACGTGCAAATGCAGGAAAAAAATTAGAACTCATTGTTCAAACAAAAGCGGGACAGACGAGGCTATTTATAACACCAGCCAGTGTTAACGCTGGAGGCCAAATCATTGGCCAAATAAAGGCAAGTGCACATATCGATAAAGATAAATTATCTGAATTCTACCAGCAGTATAGACTTGGTCCCATTCAAGGATTACTGGAAGCCAGTCATCAGACCATTACCTACTCAACACTGACAGTTAAACTGATTGGGAGAATGATAATAGGAAAAGCGTCTGTAGAAAATTTAAGTGGTCCCATAAGTTTAGCTAAATATGCTGGTCAAACCGCGAGCATAGGTCTCATTTCTTTTTTGAAGTTTCTTGCATTTGTCAGTCTTAGCTTAGGGGTGATGAACTTAATGCCTATCCCGATGCTGGATGGGGGGCACTTGTTCTTCTTTTTAATCGAAGGCCTAAAAGGCAAACCATTGTCTGAAAAATTCCAAGAAACATTAATGCGACTCGGTATGATCTTGTTGTTTTCTATTATGGTACTGGCGCTGTTTATCGACTTAAATCGAATACTGGCTTAATTAGACATTGAGTCGAACTGCCATTTTATCTATACTGAATAACCTTTTGTAACTACCTTACAAGCTACTCACCCTGTGAATAAAATAATTAAAAAAATATATCGTCTTGCTGTCTTTTTCTTGATACTAATATGCTCAACGATGGTGATATCGGCTGAGCCATTTATTATTAAAGACATTAAAATTAATGGTCTGCAACGGATAACAGCGGGTGCGGTCTTTAATGGAATGAGTGTGGAAGTAGGGAATGAGCTGACGACAGAGCGTTCGGCAGACCTTATCCGTGAGCTTTTCCAAATGGGTTTCTTCAGTGATGTGAGTGTCCAACAAGAGGGCGATACACTGATTGTTAATGTTAGTGAGCGACCAGCCATTACTTCAATTGACATTGAAGGCAATGAAGACCTTGAGACTGCTCAGCTGGTTGAAGCGTTTGATGACGTTGGATTAACGGTAGGGCGTGTATTTAACCCTCTCGTTCTTGATAAAGTAAAAAATGAATTACTCCAGCAATATTATAATAATGGTAAGTACTCAGCGCAGGTTGACAGTCAAATAACGCTGCTTGAGCGTAACAGGGTGGCCGTTATGATTAACATTACTGAAGGGTCGGCTGCCAGTATTAAAAAAATAAATGTCATTGGCAATAAGGCGTATGAAGATAATGAAATTCTTAAGGCATTTGAGTTAACAGGTCCAACACTATTTTCTTTCTACACCAATAGTAACCAATATTCTAAGCAAAAATTGTCTGCTGACTTAGAACAACTAAATTCATTTTATCAGGATCGTGGGTATATTAACTTTAGTGTTGAGTCGACCCAGGTTTCGATTAGCCCAGATAAAAATGATATTTTTATTACCATTAATATTAAAGAAGGAAAGGTACACACGGTTAGTGAAGTGAAGTTAGCCGGTGAGCTTATTCTTAAACCAAACGCACTTATTCCCTATGTTATAACGCAACCAGGTGATGTTTTCTCAAGAAAAAAAGCAACCCAGACATCTAAAAACATTACGACAGTTCTTGGTCACAAAGGACACTCCTTTGCTAATGTGAATATGATCCCTGAGATAGATAATGAAACGGCGACTGTTAAAATGACGTTCTTTGTCGACCCAGGCAAACGTGTTTATGTGCGTAGAGTTATCATGCAAGGCAACACCAAAACGCGAGATGAGGTCTTGCGACGTGAAGTTCGTCAGATGGAGGGTGCGCCAATATCTACCTCATCGGTTGAGCACTCTAAGTCTAGGCTGTCTAGGCTGGGACACTTTGATGAAGTGGATGTTGAAACACCCGCTGTGCCGGGAACCACTGATCAAGTTGACGTGAAGTATACGGTTAAAGAAAAGTCCTCTGGTAATATTATGGCGGGTGCAGGCTTCTCCCAGTCTCAGGGTCTTGTGCTAAATGCAAGTATTAGCCAAAATAACTTTTTAGGCTCAGGAAAAAGAGTGAGTGCTAGCTTTAATACCAGTGATTTTAATACCCTGTACAGCTTGGGTTACACCAATCCATACTATACCGTTGATGGAGTTAGTCGCGGCTTCAACATCAGTTACAGAAAGACTGATAATGATGACTCTGATAACACCTCTTACGAAAACACTTATGAGACGGAGACATTCAGCATGGGTGTCAACTTTGGTATACCGCTTAATGAAAGTGATCGAATAGGCTTTGGACTAGACCTTGAGTTTACCGATATAGGTGTGGATCAGGATCAATTCATTGACCCGCTGTATGATTTTGTGGACATGTATAGATTCATTAGACAAAATGGCGACTCATATACCAATCTAAAAGCAAAAGCTTCGTGGGGTACTGATACACGTGACCGAGCTGTTTTTGCAACACGTGGTGGTTCGAAGAGGCTCTCAGGGGAAATTACAATTCCTGGGTCGGATCTAGAATACTACAAAGTATCTTATAATCAGAAGCAATACTTCCCAGTCACACGCCATACAACATTGTATTTAAATGCTGATATTGGTTACGGTGATGCCTATGGAGATATGGAAGAACTGCCTTTCTTTGAAAATTACTATGCCGGAGGTAAGGGCTCCGTACGTGGGTTTGAGGATAACTCATTAGGGCCAAATGATATTTTTGGCGACCCAGAAGGTGGTAATGTGAAACTGGTTGGTAATGCAGAGTTTATTTTTCCAGTACCTTTTATGCCTGACAGTAGAACTGTACGTCTGAGTACGTTTATTGATGCGGGTAATGTGTTTATTGATGACGTAGGCTTTGATGATTTACGGTATTCAGTAGGCGTATCAGCAAAATGGTTGTCGCCTTTTGGTGCATTATCATTTAGTCTAGCAACACCGCTTAATGATGAAGAGGATGATGAGGTTCAGACATTCCAATTCGCATTTGGCTCGGGTATTTAATTTAATTTAATTTAGGAGATAACTTTGAAAATTTTGAGTCAAACTCTAGTCGCTTTTATACTGTCATGTTTATTAATCTCGACTGTTCAGGCTGCAGACATTAAAGTAGGTTTTGTCAATGTTGCAAGGATTTTAGAAAAAGCACCCCATGCTGAACAGGCTAAAGTAGCCTTAGAAAAAGAGTTTTCACCCAGAAACAAGCGGCTTTTAGCTAGCCAAAAAGCCATCAAGAAGTTAGATGAAAAATTAGGCCGAGACGGCTCACTGATGACTGAAGGTGAAGTTCGTAAATTACAGCGAAACATTTTAGAAAAGAAACGTGAAATGAAGCGTAACCAAGAAGAGTTTAGGGAAGATTTCAACCTTAGACGAAATGAAGAGCTGGGTAAATTACAACGGTTGGTTTTTGAAGCGATTAAAAGTTTCTCTGAAGAAGAGAAGTATGACTTAGTACTGCATGATGGCGTTGTATTTACCAGTAACAAGATAGATATTACCGATAAAATCCAACGTCGCTTATCGTCTAAGTAATAGATAAGGATTACTGATTTTTGGTGGCAATATCTCTTCAACAACTAGCTGAAAAACTTGATGCTGAGCTGTTTGGTGACCCTAAACAACTGGTTGATAGCTGTGCTACGCTAGAGTCGGCTAAACAGAATCAACTCTCTTTTATATATAATAAAGGCTACTCTTTAGCCTTACAAAAAACCCATGCTGGGGTGGTTATTTTATCTGCGGAGTTCCAGGTTGCTTGTCCAAGTAACGCGCTGGTGGTTGCTAACCCTTACCTTGCTTACGCTAAAGCGGCAACCTTACTTAACCCAGCAAAAGTAGTGGACGATGGGGTGCACCCTTCAGCCACACTGGGAGATAATGTCGTGCTTAGTGATGGCTGCTTGATTTCTCCAAATGTTGTGATTGGTAATAATGTAAGCTTGGGTAAAGGTACCCGGATTGGGGCTGGTTGTTATATCGCAGATAATGTTTCCATTGGGGAAGGGTGTGAAGTCGCTTCTAATGTTAGTATTTTAGAAGGCACCAAAATTGGCCATCATGCAGTTATTTACCCTGGCGCTGTTATTGGCGCTGATGGTTTCGGCCATGCACCCAAAGGGTTTAAAAAAGGCTGGTTGAAAATCCCACAATTAGGGACTGTTATTATTGGCAACAACGTAGAAATTGGAGCCAATACTACGATTGATTGTGGTGCGTTAGATAATACGATTATCGGCAACGGTGTTAAAATTGATAATCTTGTACAAATTGCACACAACGTTACTATTGGCGACCATACGGCTGTTGCGGCTTGTACAGGAATCGCCGGTAGTACCCAGATAGGTAAACACTGCACCCTTGCAGGTGGGGTGGGTTTAGTAGGGCACCTAAGTATTGCTGATGGCGTGCATATTACGGCAATGACAATGGTGACGCACTCCATTAAAGAATCTGGAGCATATTCATCTGGTACGCCTTTTCAAAAAAACAGTGACTGGCTTAAAAATGCAGTGCGTTTTAAGCAATTAGATAAATTATCTAAAAAAATTAATAGACTATTAAAGTCTCAAAAAAACAAGAGGTAGTGATGGATGACGTTAGAGAAGTAATGAAGTTTTTACCCCATCGGTACCCATTTTTAATGATTGATAAGATCATTGAGTTTGAAGTTGGCGAACGCTTAGTTGCTGTAAAAAATGTGACTATAAACGAGCCTCATTTTACTGGGCATTTCCCCCATAATCCTATTATGCCTGGCGTGCTTATTTTGGAAGCCTTAGCACAGGCAACGGGTCTATTGTCCATGAAAACACTCACGGCCCAAGGCAAAGACTTTGGCGAGTATTATTTGGTTGGTGTTGATAATGCACGCTTTAAAAAATCAGTGGTTCCTGGTGATCAGTTAATAATAGAGGCTATTTGTAAAAGGAATAAACGAAATATTTGGTCTTTCTCAGCATCTGCAAAAGTTGATGGTGAATTGATAGTTTCAGCCGATATCATGTGCGCTTCGAAGGAATCAACTAAGTGATCCATGCAACTGCAATTATAGACCCTTCTGCTTGCATTGATGAGGGTGTTTCAATTGGTCCTTATACTGTTATCGGTGCGAATGTCTCCATTGGAACAGGTAATGTTATCGGCTCGCATATAACGATCAACGGTCATACAACTATTGGTAAGAATAATAGGATTTATCAGTTTGCCTCGATTGGAGAGGACCCTCAAGATAAGAAATACGCTGGGGAAACATCCTTTTTAGAAATTGGTAATAATAACGAGATCAGAGAATTTACTACCATTCATCGTGGGACACCTCAGGATAATAATATAACCAAAATAGGCTCCGATAATTTATTAATGGCCTATACACATGTCGCACATGATTGTGTAATAGGTGATGATGTTATTCTGGCAAACGCTGCGTCACTAGCAGGCCATGTTCACATCGGTTCCCATGTTATCTTAGGTGGATTCTCAATTGTTCATCAGTTTTGCCACCTTGGGGACTATTGTTTTTCAGCGATGGGAAGTGCGATAAGTAAAGATGTTCCACCTTTTGTCATGGTTGGTGGGCGACCAACAAAGCCACATGGAATCAATTCTGTTGGCCTGGATAGACGTGGTTTTTCAAAAGACACCATTTTACAAATAAAACGCGCGTATAAAGTGCTTTATAAGTCTGGCTTTACCCTAGCTGAAGCATCAGTCAAGCTATTAGAGATGGTAGAAGTTGAACCCGAAATACGCCTTATCACCGATTTTCTTGGTCATTCAAATCGGAGTATCTTGCGCTAATTAATTGCAAGACAGCTCTAACCTTTCCTCTGTATGAGGCGTTACCTAGATGGCTCTTAGTATATGACTGAAGACAAAGATAAGCATTTGAATATTATGATGGTCGCGGGTGAGCATTCAGGGGATATTTTAGCTGCCGGTCTTATTAAAGAGTTAAGGCGAATATACCCAAAAGCTACTTTTTCAGGTATTGGTGGGCAACGTATGATTTCTGAAGGTTTTCAGACATTTTATCCTATGTCCAAACTATCAGTTTTTGGTCTATTTGAAGTTATTAGGCACTTGCCTGAGTTATTAGGCATAAGGAAAAAATTAAAAGCGCAGATTTTAGAAAGTACTCCTGATGTTTTTATTGGTATTGATGCTCCAGATTTTAATTTAAAACTCGAGCGAGACTTATATCAAGCGGGGATTAAAACTGTTCACTATGTTAGCCCAACAGTTTGGGCCTGGCGTCCTAAGCGAATTAAGAAATTAATCGGTTCACTGAATGCTTTGCTATGCATTTTTCCTTTTGAAGAAGCGTACTTTAAAGGTACTGCAGTACCCGCACACTTTATCGGTCACCCGCTTGCTGACAAACTTAGTGTTGATAAGCTGACAGAGTCAAACGTTAGGGAAAGTTTGGGTGTTTCAATGTCAGCAACGGTGCTTACTCTTATGCCGGGAAGTCGCCTAGGTGAGATTCAGGGTCATGCTTTGATTTTTATCCAAGCAGCAAAAATTTGCTCAGATCATCTTGATGGCTTGAAAATTTTAGTGCCTCTAGCTGATACAGCGACTGAGGAATTGTTTAGAGGAATATATCAATCATCAGGGGTCACATTAGATCTTGATATAGTTTCCGGTAAATCCAGTAGTGTAATCTCTGCTGCAGATATTGTTCTTGTTGCTTCAGGTACCGCAACATTAGAAGTGATGCTATTGAAAAAACCTATGGTCGTTGCGTATAAATTATCTGCGTTGACGGCATGGGTTATTCGTTACTTTAAGTTACTTAAAGCTCGATACGTCTCAATGCCGAATTTAATTGCAAATAAAGCGCTGGTGAAGGAGTTTTTGCAGGAATCTGCTACACCAGATGCATTAGCTAAAGAGCTTTTACGTTTAATGACTAATAAAAAAGATAGCGCTTTTATGACGGAACAATTTTCTAAAATGGCTGCCCAGTTAGCCCTTAATACAGATCAACAGGCAGCGACAATTGTATCTAGGGTCATCAGTAACGGAGATCCAGTTGAGTAAGCTTATTGTTGGACTAGATGAAGTTGGCCGGGGCTGTATAGCCGGGCCTGTTGTGGCTGCAGCAGTTATTCTAGATCCCAAAAAACCAATTGAGGGACTTAGGGACTCTAAAAAGTTAACTGAAAAAAAACGACAAAAACTTTCAGGTGACATAATGCGACTAGCCACTGACTTTTCGATAGGGCGAGTAGATGTTGACGAAATTGATGCCATTAATATTTTGCAGGCAAGTTTACTAGCCATGGAGCGTGCATTTAATGGCTTGAAGGTTCAAGCTGACTTTGCACAAGTGGATGGTATTTACTACCCAGACATTAATGTCGAAGGAACCTGTATTAAGGGAGGGGATGATCTTGTTGCTTGTATTTCAGCAGCGTCTATTCTTGCGAAGGTATACCGTGACGAGCATATGCGTATTTTAGATTGTTTGTACCCCGGTTATGGCTTAGCAGCACATAAAGGCTATCCGACAGTGGCGCATAAGGCAAGCCTAAGAGAAAATGGGATAGCAGTCATTCATCGGCGTACTTTTAGCCCTGTTAAGCAGCTCCTCTCATGAACACGAAAGTCAGCTATGTCCATCTAAGAAATCACTCAGAGTATTCTTTGGTTGATGGAATTATACGTATCAAACCACTTGTAAAACGTGCAGCTGAGCTAGGTATGCCGGCAGTCGGCATTACTGATCACTGCAACCTTTTTGCAGCTGTTAAATTTTACCGTGCAGCCCTGGCGGTTGGTGTTAAACCAATTTTAGGGGCGGATATTTTAATCCGTGATGCTGCAGACCCAAAGAATCCATTCCGAGTGACGTTATTGGTACAAAACCACCAAGGTTACTTAGGCTTATCTGAACTGATCTCCGAGGCTTATTTAAATGGTCAGGATAAAGGTGTTCCATACCTTACCACTGAAAAAGTGTTTGAAAAAAACAGTGGGTTAATTGTACTGTCTGGTGGGTTAGATGGTCTATTAAGTACCTCAGTTCTGTCAAATGACCAAGCTGCGTCAGACAGTATTATTAAGCAGTGGAAAAGTAAGTTTGGAGACCGGTTTTACCTTGAGCTCCAGCGAGTTGGTCGCCCAAATGAAGCAGCATTTGTTAATCGAATGGTTGAATTAGCACTTAGTCAAGACGTACCAGTGGTGGCAACCAATGGTACATGCTTTTTAAGCGCGAATGAGTTTGGTGCTCATGAGGCAAGGGTTTGTATTAACCAGGGGAGAGTATTATCTGACAGTCGGCGTGTTAAAACGCATACTGCACAGAATTATTTTAAAACCCAAGATGAAATGGCAGAGCTTTTCTCTGATTTACCAGAGGCGCTTGAAAATACGGTTGAGATTGCCAAACGTTGTAATGTAGCACTTAATTTGGGTGAAAACTTTTTACCCGATTTTCCTGTTCCAGATGGTTTAACCATTGATCAGTACTTTGCTCAACTTGCTGAAGAAGGGCTGGCAAAGAGAATAAAAGAAACAGCTCAGCGCATAGATTTCAATGATGAGCGAGTTGCTCAATATCAAGCACGCTTGAAACGTGAGTTGGATGTGATTTGCCAAATGGGGTTCCCTGGTTACTTCTTAATTGTTGCTGATTTTATCGAGTGGGCAAAAAACAATGATGTACCAGTAGGCCCCGGGCGTGGTTCAGGTGCAGGTTCTATTGTTGCTTATGCAATGCGAATTACTGACTTAGACCCAATGGAATTTGATTTACTGTTTGAGCGGTTTTTGAACCCAGAACGTGTATCCATGCCTGATTTTGACGTTGATTTTTGTATGGATGGACGTGATAGGGTTATCAATTACGTGGGCGAGCGTTATGGCCGAGATAAAGTGTCACAAATTATTACCTACGGTAGCATGGCGGCCAAAGCGGTTATTCGTGATGTCGGGCGTGTGTTAGGGCACCCTTATGGTTTTGTTGACCGGCTAGCCAAAGCGATTCCTTTTGAAATTGGCATGACGCTTACAAAAGCGCTCGATGAGAGTCCTGACTTATTGACAGCTTATAAAGAGGAAAATGAGGTCAGGGAGCTGATTGATTTAGCCTTGCAATTAGAGGGGGTTGCTAGGAATGCAGGAAAACATGCTGGTGGCGTGGTTATTTCGCCCAGTAAATTAACGGACTTTTCACCGCTTTATTGTGAGCAAGACGGCAGTAACCTGGTGACTCAATTTGATAAGGATGATATTGAAGCGGTTGGCCTTGTTAAATTTGACTTTTTAGGTCTACGAACTCTAACGATTATTGATTGGGCCTTAAAGAATATTAATCCACGGCTTGAAGCAAAAGGTGAGTCAGCGGTTAATATTGATTTATTGCCAAGAGATGATGAAAAAACATACGAGTTGCTGAAGAATTATCAAACAACCGCTGTTTTTCAGCTTGAATCACGGGGGATGAAAGACTTAATTCGCCGTCTTCGACCCGATTCATTTGAAGATATCATTGCTCTGGTTGCCCTTTTTAGGCCTGGGCCTTTGCAGTCTGGCATGGTGGACGATTATATTAATGTTAAGCATGGTCGAAAAAAAGCTGAGTACGCGCACCCCAGTTTGATTCCAATTCTACAGCCGACTAACGGTGTTATTTTATATCAAGAGCAAGTGATGAGAATCGCCCAAGACTTGGCGGGGTACAGTTTAGGGATGGCCGATCTACTGCGCCGTGCTATGGGTAAAAAGAAACCTGAGGAAATGGCCAAGCAACGCGAAATGTTTACCACGGGTGCGGTTGAAAATGGGGTGGATTTAGGGGTAGCTACCTATATTTTTGATTTGATGGAAAAATTTGCTGGCTATGGGTTTAATAAATCGCACTCGGCGGCTTATGCGCTTATTGCATACCAAACGGCTTGGTTAAAAGCGCATTACCCATCTGAATTTATGGCAGCAGTGCTGTCTTCTGATATGGATAACACCGACAAGGTGGTTCTTTTTATTGATGAATGCCGTGAAATGGAGCTTGATATTCTACCGCCTGATGTAAATATGTCGACCTATCACTTTACCACCAATGATAAGGGGCAAATTATATATGGTTTAGGTGCAATTAAAGGTGTTGGCGAAGCAGCTATCGAATCAATCATCGAGCAAAGGCGGATAGGCGGAATTTATAAAAGTCATGAAGATTTAGCTAAGCGTATTGACTTACGTAAGGCGAATAAGCGAGTTCAAGATGCGCTTATAAAATCGGGTGCGTTAGATTGTTTTGACATTCACCGTGCGATGCTAATGCAACAATTACCAAATGTTTTACAGGTGGCTGAGCAATATTATAAAAGTGACCTAGCTGGGCAAAATGACTTATTTGGTCTGAGTGTGGTTGAACCCATTAAGCAATTAGATGCCGTTAATATTGAACAATGGACTGAATATGAACGGCTCAAGGCAGAAAAAATAACGTTAGGTTTGTACTTAACAGGGCATCCATTTGATTCTGTTAAAGAAGAAATGCAGGTGTTAGTATCGGGGAAACTATCGCTTATGCTTGAAATGGAATTGGCAGGTGCTAATCAAGGTGGGCAATACCGGCGAGTTAAAGGAAAACCTGTGACCGTTGCAGGGCTTATTTTAGAAGTGAAAACACGGTTAACTAAAACCGGCTCGAAAATAGCAACAATTATACTGGATGATGGTAGTGCTCGACTCGAAGCAGTGGCCTATACCGAAACCTATGAACGCTTTTCTGAGGCGCTTCAAGGCGAACAAATTGTTGTGCTAGAAGGTGGTCTGGCACATGATGACTTTGCCGGTCAAAATAGACTATCCATAGAGTCTGTCATGACAGTGGAAGAGGCAAGAGAGCGGTTTATAAAAGATGTGTTGATTGAGCTGGATTTAACGGCAAAAGGAGAAGCTGATAAAATAGACCAATTGAAACACCTGTTGAATGAATTTACGGGTGGTCAATGCCCCGTTAAAATAAAGGCAAGACTAGCCAATACTTCATTAGCACTGGCGTTGCCAGAACAATGGCTCATTTCGCCTAAGGACGGTTTACTAGATAAGCTTCAAAAACTATTCCCTACACAAAATAAATTTATACGGTACTGAATAGTACTGGCTGAATAAGTGTACTCACGATAAAATAACATTATGAACTTAAATTACTTAGATTTTGAACAACCCATTGTTGAATTAGAAGATAAGCTTGAAGAGCTTAAGCGAGTGGGTACAGATAACGAGATTGATCTGCAAAAAGAAATTGATCATATGCTGGAGAAAAGTGTTTCGCTCACTGAAACAATTTTTTCTAAGTTGACTGACTGGCAAATTTCTAAGCTATCACGTCATCCAAAAAGGCCTTACTCCTTAGATTATATTGATGGTGTTTTTGACAGCTTTGTCGAGTTGCATGGTGATCGCCACTATGCAGACGATGCCGCTATTGTCGGTGGTTTAGCGCGCTTGAATGGTTTGCCAGTGATGTTTATTGGGCACCAAAAAGGCCGAGATACCAAAGAAAAAATTCACCGAAATTTTGGTATGCCAAGACCAGAAGGCTATAGAAAAGCCCTTCGGCTGATGCAGATGGCAGAGCGTTTCAGTCTACCTATTATTACCTTTATCGACACCCCAGGTGCTTACCCTGGCGTTGGTGCTGAAGAGCGAGGGCAAAGTGAAGCTATCGCAAGGAATCTTTTTGAAATGTCTACCCTTAAAGTACCTGTTATCAGCTTAGTTATTGGTGAAGGTGGCTCAGGTGGTGCATTAGCCTTAGGGGTTTGTGATAAGTTGTTTTTATTGAAATACAGTACCTACTCGGTTATTTCTCCTGAAGGCTGCGCCACTATTTTATGGAAAAGTGCTGAAAAAGCATCTCAAGCAGCCGAAGCTATGGCCATTACATCGAGTAAGTTATTGGCACATGGGCTTATTGATGGGGTAATAGATGAGCCTTTAGGCGGTGCTCATAGAGATATTTATAAAATGAAGGAAAACATTAAAAAAACCTTAATTCACGAACTGGCGCAGTTAACGTCCAAGCCAATAGATGAATTGCTGGCTGAGCGTTATACTCGATTAATGAGTTATGGGCAGTATGCGGAATCTTAAAAAAAGGTCATAAGGGCTGTACTGATGCATGGCATTTTTTGTTTTAAAACTTAGTGATGATAGGACTGGTTAATAGCGTCAGAGATATTATTGACCAAGTGCCTGATAGCAACACTATTCTTGTTGCATACAGTGGAGGGGTGGACTCGCATGTGTTGCTTCATGTTTGCTCTGGACTGGAAGGGGTGCACCGAAATAAAAATGTTAAAGCTGTCTATATTGACCATGGCTTGCATAAAGATTCGTCTAAGTGGCGTGATCATTGTGAAGCAATAGCAACCTCGCTTGGGGTTGAGTTTTTATCTGAAAAAGTTCAGGCTGCTAACTTAAATGGCGACGGTCCTGAGCAAGCAGCAAGAAATGCTCGGTATGCCGCGTTGAGGTTGTTGGTGAATAACGGAAGCTTATTGCTAACCGCGCAGCATCAGGATGACCAAGCCGAAACTCTTATGTTGCAATTGCTCCGAGGTGCTGGGGCTAAAGGTCTTGCCAGTATGCCAGCATTGGCGGCTTTTGGTGAAGGGTGTATAGGGCGGCCATTTTTACCCATTAGCCAGCAAGAAGTGATGGATTACGCAACTGTCAATAAACTATGTTGGATCGATGACCCCAGTAATTCAGATACTTCTTTAGATCGGAACTACTTACGTCAAGAGGTGATCCCTTTAATTAAAAAAAGGTGGCCAGCGTTTGCAAAAACCACCTCACGTACAGCGTCACATTGTGCTGAGGCCACAGATATACTATCTAATTACGGCTCGTCCTTTCTTAGTGGCCGCCCTGATGAAATATCATTGGAACTATTTCAACATATAAAGCCCAGTGTGTGTCGTTTGATATTAAGGGAATGGGTAATCCTTAACGATGCTCGTTTGCCATCAGAAAAAGTTCTAAAGCAAATTTCGGTCTTAGCCACAAAGGAGTCTGGGGGTTCGGGGCTGGTTGAATGGTCTGACTATCAGGTGCGCTCATTTAATCAACGGCTTTTTATATTTAAAAAAGTGCTCGATGTGCCAGAAGCTACTCCAACTATATGGCCTGATAGTGATGCAACATTAAGAACGTCTATTGGGCTGTTAAAAAAAACACCTGTGCTCGGTTTTGGTTTAAGTCGGAAAAGTTGGATGTCTTCTAATGTGAGTGTTCGTTACAGAGTTGGCGGTGAAAAAATTCGGCTGAGAAGAGATGTCGGTCATCGATCTGTTAAAAAGCTATTAAGTGAACGAAGAATTTTCCCCTGGCAACGACACCACATTCCATTGATATATTTTGGTGAGCGCTTGGCTGCTGTCGCAAATTTATGGGTAGCTGACGAGTTTTCAGTCAATAAAGGGGAGTTGGGCTTTGAGCTGGAATGGACTCACCCAAGAGCGCGCATTTGTTAAACGACCAGATTATCGATCAGTAAATTAATTTTTTGATCGCTGACGATCGCTTATACGGCATCGATTCACGTATAATAAAGATATTCATCTCATTAATTTAAATAGGTTTATATGGTTAAGTTCATTTTTATTACCGGTGGCGTCGTTTCGTCACTTGGCAAGGGTATTTGTGCGTCTTCATTAGCGACCATTCTAGAAGCGCGTGGGTTAAATATCACCATGACTAAACTAGACCCATACATTAATGTTGACCCTGGAACAATGAGTCCTTTTCAGCATGGAGAAGTTTATGTAACAGCCGATGGTGCTGAGACGGATCTTGATTTGGGCCATTATGAACGCTTTAGCAACAGTGTCATGTCGAAAGCCAATAACTTTACGACCGGGCAAATATATGAAAGCGTTATTAAAAAAGAACGCCGTGGTGATTACTTAGGCGGTACAGTTCAAGTTATTCCGCATATTACGGATGAGATTAAGCGTAATATTATAAAAAGTGCTGAAGGGGTGGATGTTGCATTAATTGAGATAGGTGGGACGGTGGGTGATATTGAATCATTACCATTCCTAGAAGCTATTCGTCAAATGCGTGTTGAGTTTGGCAGTGAGCGTTGCCTGTTTATGCACTTAACCCTAGTACCTTATATCTCATCAGCTAAAGAAATCAAAACAAAGCCAACTCAACACTCTGTTAAAGAGATGAGAACCATTGGTATCCAGCCAGATGTTTTAATCTGTCGTTCAGAGCGGCCGATACCGGCGTCAGATCGTAAGAAAATAGCATTGTTCACAAATGTTGATGAAAAAGCGGTTATTACTGCATTAGATGCCGATAGTATTTATCGCATTCCACGGATGCTGCATGAACAAGGCTTGGATGACATTGTCGTTAAAAAATTACATTTAGATGGTAACCCTGCAGACCTTTCTGATTGGGACAAAGTAGTGGATGGGCTGTTTGAACCCACGCGCTCGGTGACCATTGCCATGGTTGGTAAATACATTGAGCATGCCGATGCCTATAAATCGCTGACAGAATCCCTTATTCATGCCGGTATACAAACAAGAACGCAAGTAAACGTGATCAAATTTGATGCTGAAACCATTGAGGAAAATGGTACCAGTGTTTTAAATGAAGCGGATGCGATCTTGGTTCCTGGTGGGTTTGGTGAACGCGGAGTGGATGGTAAAATTGCAGCAATCCGTTTTGCACGTGAAAATAATGTGCCATATTTGGGAATCTGCTTAGGGATGCAATCAGCTGTTATTGAATATGCACGTAATAAAATAGGCTTGACCGGTGCTAATAGCACCGAGTTTATGCAAGATTCTCCCTACCCAGTTATTGGTTTAATTACCGAGTGGTTAGATGAGGATGGGCAGTTAGAGAAACGTCATGCTGCGTCTGACCTAGGTGGAACCATGCGTTTAGGTAGCCAGAAATGCCAATTAACACCAGGTTCGTTAGCCCGTAAAGTGTACGGGAAAGACGTGATCACAGAGCGTCATAGACACCGATATGAATTTAACAATACTTTTTTAGAGCAGTTTGAAGCAGAAGGCTTAGTTATTTCCGGTAAATCAATGGATGGACGTTTGGTTGAAATTGTTGAAATTCCTGAACACCGCTGGTTTTTGGCCTGCCAGTTTCACCCAGAATTCACCTCTAAACCAAGAACAGGACACCCTTTGTTTAGTGGCTTTATTTCAGCCGCTATTGAATACTCTTTGGAACATGAGAAGGCGCCGGAATGATGGACTTATGTGGGGTTAATGTTGGTTTAAACCAACCCTTCTTTTTAATAGCCGGTACCTGTGTGGTTGAAAGTGAGCAAATGACCATTGATACGGCCGCTTACTTGAAAGAAATAACGACTGAGCTAGGTATACATTTTATTTATAAATCTTCGTTTGATAAAGCGAACCGTTCCTCTGTTAACAGCTTTAGAGGGCCGGGGATTGAGGAAGGACTACGTGTTTTACAGGCCGTTAAAGATCAAGTAGGTGTGCCTGTTATCACCGATGTTCATGAAGATACACCGATGGATGAAGTCGCCTCGGTAGTTGATGCGCTTCAAACGCCAGCTTTTTTATGTCGTCAAACTAACTACATTAAACGTGTTGCTGAGACCGGTTTACCGATTAATATCAAAAAAGGGCAATTCTTAGCACCTTGGGACATGAAGCATGTTGTTGATAAAGCACGGTCAACGGGTAATCATCGCATCATGGTGTGTGAACGAGGCGCCTCCTTTGGCTACAATAATTTAGTGTCAGATATGCGCTCCTTAGCGGTGATGCGGGAAACGGCCGCCCCTGTTGTTTTTGATGCAACCCACTCGGTGCAATTACCTGGTGGTCAAGGAAGCACCTCTGGAGGGCAGCGTGAATTTGTACCTGTTTTAGCGAGGGCTGCGATGGCAGCAGGTGTGTCGGGGGTATTTATGGAAACTCATCCGACACCTGAAAAGGCTTTAAGTGATGGTCCTAACTCGGTTCCCTTGAGTAAAATGAAAGAATTACTAACCATTATGCAAACAATTGACTTAGCTGTTAAAAAAGCTGGTTTTATTGAAAATGAATTTTAAACTTTAAGATTTAACGAGGATTTTATGGCAGAGATAGTCGATATTAAAGCACGCGAGATATTGGATTCACGTGGCAACCCAACCTTACAAGCTGACGTCGTATTAGCATCAGGCGTTATTGGTAGTGCGATGGTTCCTTCAGGTGCCTCTACCGGTGAGCGTGAAGCGATAGAACTACGTGATGGGGATAACAGCCGTTACGGTGGTAAGGGTGTTTTGAAAGCAGTTGGGCATGTTAATGGCGAGCTTAAAGATGCATTGATTGGGATGGACGCAAGCGATCAAGAGTTGATCGATAACACCATGATTGAATTGGATGGTACCGATAACAAAGCACGCCTAGGGGCAAATGCAACCTTAGGTATATCATTGGCTACTGCGCACGCTGCGGCGAATGAAGGTGGGCTTCCACTGTATCGTTACTTAGGTGATAGTGATTTTATTTTACCTGTCCCCATGATGAATATTATCAATGGAGGTTCGCATGCTGATAACAGTGTCGACCTTCAGGAATTTATGATTTTACCTGTTGGTGCACCAAGCTTTAGTGAAGCAATGCGGTATGGAACTGAAGTTTTTCATGCACTTAAATCGGTTCTTTTATCAAAAGGGTTAAGTACCTCGGTAGGTGATGAAGGTGGCTTTGCGCCAGATTTGTCGTCAAATGTTGAAGCGATAGAAGTTATCTTACAAGCCATTGAAACGGTAGGTTTGAAAATAGGTGGAGATATTTCTCTCGGCTTAGATGCGGCTAGTTCGGAATTTTATAAAAATGGCGAGTACGTACTAGGCTCAGAAAATAAGCATTTTAACGCAACACAGATGACAGACTTCTTGGCTGACTGGGTTGATCAGTACCCAATTATTACCATTGAAGATGGGCTAGATGAGAATGATTGGGATGGCTGGGCGTACATGACCGAAAAATTAGGCCATAAAGTTCAGTTAGTTGGAGATGATTTGTTTGTAACTAATCCAAAGATTTTTAAGCAAGGTATTGATAAAAATATAGCTAATTCAATTTTAATTAAAGTAAATCAAATTGGTACGTTAACTGAAACATTAGCAGCTATAAAAATGGCTCATGAGTCAGGTTATACATCGGTTGTTTCTCACCGTTCAGGAGAAACTGAAGATACAACAATAGCTGATTTAGCCGTTGCTACTTGTTCAGGGCAAATAAAAACGGGTTCACTCTGTCGCTCGGACCGGGTGGCTAAATATAATCGTTTGTTACGAATTGAGGAAGATTTAGGCGCAAATGCTATTTATGCTGGCAAAAAGGCATTTAAATACCTCAGCTAAATTGAAGTCGCTGCTCATATTCCTACTCCTTATTTTCGGCTATTTACAATATAAATTGTGGATTGCTGAAGGTAAGGTTCAAGACTTATGGTTTCTTGAGCAGCGTATATCCAATTTAGAACAAGAAAATTCTGTGCTCTATCAACGAAACAATGACTTAAGTGCAGAAGTCGACAACCTTAAGGGTGGACTGGAGGTTGTCGAACTAAAAGCTCGTCAAGAACTGGGCTGGATTGGTAAGGATGAAACATTCTTTCAGTTTATATACCCAGATAATGAACCGTAAAAAGCAAAAGGTTTATTGTATTGTTCCGGCGGCTGGGGTTGGCTTGCGTATGCAGGCAACGGTTCCGAAGCAATACTTACCCTTTCAAAATGAAACGGTACTAGATGTCACTTTAGGCCGCCTGTTGTCTAACCATTCACTGGTTAACGTGATTGTGTGTATTGCTGAAAATGACCATTGGTGGCCACAAAGTAAATATGCAGATAACGCTCGCGTATTACAAGTAACGGGTGGTAAAGAACGAGCTGATTCAGTATTGAATGGTATTCAATTGGCATTAAGCCATGCTGAGGTTGATGATTGGGTTATGGTGCATGATGCTGCGAGACCTTGCCTAAGACGGTCAGACATAGATTTGCTTATTAGCAAAGCAGTAGGCAATCAGCAAGGTGCTATTCTTGCAACACCTATTCACGATACTGTTAAGTATGTGGATAAAAAAAGATCCATCAAAACGCTGGATCGTTCAATGTTATGGCGGGCTTTAACGCCACAGATATTTAAGCTTGCTGAGCTTCACAAAGCATTGGTACACGCTATCGATAAGCAATTAACCGTCACAGATGAAGCCAGCGCAATTGAGGCGTTTGGTTTGCCGGTACAGGTAATTGAAGGGCATGCAGATAACATTAAAGTGACCCAGCCTGATGACTTGAGTCTGGCTGAGTTCTTTTTAAACAAACAGAAAGGAAACACATGCGAATAGGCCATGGTTACGATGCGCATAAATTCACTAAGGGTAAATCACTTATCCTGGGTGGCGTAAACATTCCTCATCATTATGGGCTATTGGCGCACTCTGATGGAGACGTTGTAATACATGCTATATGTGACGCATTGTTGGGTGCGATTGGGCGTGGTGATATCGGCCAACATTTCCCAGATAATGACTCAACGTATAAGAGTATAGACAGTCGAATTTTATTACGACAAGTGCTGACGTTTGTTCAAGAGGCTGGGTTTAACCTAGGGAATATTGACGTAAGCATTATTGCCCAAGCCCCTAAACTTGTTAGTTTTTTACCGCAAATGGCGCTAAATATTTCAACAGACTTAAAAGCAAGTGTCTCTCAAGTTAATCTTAAAGCGACAACAACTGAAGGCATGGGTTTTGCTGGGAGAGAAGAGGGAATTGAAGTTCACGCTGTTGTCTTAATTGATACGAATAAAAGCAATGCATGACTTTAAGACTCATATTTACACGCTTCCTTATGCCTACGGTGGTAGCGCTGGAGAAGGCCTGATAAAAGATAAGCCAGACTACTTTAAGGTGAATGAATGCTTGTCATTTGAACCATCAGGAAGTGGCGAGCATGTTTTTTTATACATTCAAAAGACCGACCTTAATACCGAAGATGTTGTAAAGCAATTGGCGAAATATGCCGATGTTCCAAGGCGTTCTGTCTCATATGCTGGAATGAAAGATCGCTATGCAGTAACTCGGCAATGGTTTAGCGTTCAGCTGCCAGGTAAAACGGGTCCTGATTGGGACTTAATGGAGCAGCCAAATATTCAAGTTTTACAGGCGACACGTCACCTACGAAAGTTAAAACGGGGAGCGATTAAGTTAAATGACTTTGAAATTATCTTGAGCGACCTCGTTATTGATAAAACACGGCTTGAGAAAAAGTTAGAAAACATACGGAGGAGTGGTGTTCCCAATTACTTTATGGAGCAACGTTTTGGCTATGCTTGCCAAAACTTAACCCGGGTTCACGCTCTGTTTGCTTCCGGTGAAAAGTTAAAAAGTAAAAAAACCAAGGGAATATTTTTATCGTCTGCCCGGTCATATTTGTTTAATCAAGTATTAGCCAGTCGTATTGTTGACCAAACTTGGAATAAGGCGCTACCCGGTGATATTTTTATACTCAATGGTAGTCGTCAGTTTTTTAAGGAGGAAGTGCTACCTGCTGATACTCAAGCGCGACTAGACGAGCATGATATCCATTGTTCAGGGCCGCTTTTCGGTCTCACGGATCAGCCGATTGAACAGGGTGCAGGCCAGGTTGAGCAAAAAGTTTTCGATGACAATAATGTGTTGTGTAAGGGGTTACTCGATCATAAGTTGGAATCATCTAGACGCGCTTTAAGGGTTGTTCCTCAAAAATTAATGCATGAGTGGCTCAGCCAAAGCAGTATGAAGCTTAGTTTTAGCTTGCCGTCCGGGTCATACGCAACAGCCGTTATACGCGAGTTAATAAAGACAACATCAAATAAAGGATTATAAATGGATTTAGGGCATATTTTTGGACTGGGGGTATTACAAGGTCTGACAGAATTTTTGCCAATATCAAGTTCGGCACATCTAATATTGCTACCACTTTTGTTGGGCTGGGAAGATCAAGGTTTAGCGTTTGATGTGGCTGTGCATGTTGGTACGCTGATAGCTGTTGTGCTTTATTTTAGGGTTGATTTAAAGCGTTTAATAAACGGTTGGTTAAACAGTGTTTTAAGGCAACAGCACACGCAAGACAGTCGGTTAGCGTGGTTTGTTGTTTTAGGAACTATTCCTGTAGGGATTGCCGGCTTAATGTTAGGTGGGTTGATTGAGTCGTATCTTCGTTCACCAATCGTCATTGCCACGACCACAATTGTTTTTGGACTACTTTTATGGTGGTCTGACTCGAAAGGGTTACGCATTAGAGAGCAGGAACAGTTAACGGTAAAGGATGTTGTTATTATAGGCTTTTACCAGACCCTTGCTTTAGTGCCTGGGACCTCTCGCTCTGGCATAACCATGACAGCGGGGCTTTTGTTAGGGTTAACACGTGAAGCAGCGGCAAGGTTTTCTTTCTTATTGTCCATACCACTTATTTTTTTAGCGGGATGTTTGAAGACGTCTGAATTGATGGCCAGTGCATCAGCTGTCGATTGGTTTTCGATTATTTTGGGTGTTATCTTTTCTGCGTTAAGTGCGTTTCTTTGCATCACTATTTTTCTAAAATTGTTGGAAAAAGTGGGGATGCTGCCTTTTGTACTATATAGGTTAATACTGGGTGCTTTTTTATTCTACCTCTATGCTCTTTAAACCATTTTTTAACAGAACATACACCGAACCAGTGCCTCCATCGCAAGGCTGGGCTGATGAAAATGCCAAAACACAAGGTGTTGCTTTTAATTGATTAAACACAAGATTTTTTAGGACCGGTTGGTTGTTGATAGACCCCAACCCTTTGCCATGAATAACAATAAGGCACCGGCTTCCTTGGTCGAAATGGAAAGCTAAAAACTGTTCTAGGGCTTGTTGTGCAGCCTGTTGGTTTAAACCATGTAGATCAAGTGTGTCAGTGCTACCTAATCGTCCTTGTTTAAGCTGGCGAGCTAATTTTTGCTGAACACCCTGGCGAGCAAAAAATAAACGGTCACTTGCTTGGATGTTGTTAACATGTTGCTGGTGTGAGGGCGCTCTTAACTCGCTTTGGAAGATGGGTTTTTTATGGGGCTTGGGCTTTGGCTTATGGGTGGCAAGGTTGTGTTTATCTACGACCAGTGGTTTAACGCCTATCATTGACTCTGTAAATAACAGTGAATCATTTTTTGAAATCAAGAGTTTACTTTCATCTTCTGGCATAATGCTAGTTTAGCAAAACTATTAGTTTGCCGGTGTTAATTAGATGGGGTTTGAGTAGGTTAAATGCATATTTTAGTAAGTAATGATGATGGGTATCTAGCGCCAGGTTTAAATTGTTTAGCTACAAGCTTGTCTGAACATGCTGAGGTAACAGTTGTCGCACCTGACCGTAATAGAAGTGCGGCCAGTAACTCTTTAACACTTGACTTACCCTTGCGTGTTAGCAAAATGGCGAATGGTTTTTTTAGTGTGGATGGTACGCCAACGGACTGTGTGCATTTGGCGCTGACCGGCTTATTAAAGGAAGACCCTGATATTGTTTTTTCGGGGATTAACAACGGTGAAAATATGGGTGATGATGTGCTGTACTCTGGCACAGTTGCAGCCGCCACCGAAGGTCGTTTTTTAGGCTTGCCGTCAATTGCAATTTCAATAAACTCAAGTCAACCAAAATTCTTTGAAACAGCGGCACATGTGGCAGTTCAATTATTGCAGCAACTGGCGAAAGCTCCCTTACCATCAGATACTATCTTAAACGTTAATGTACCTGATTTGCCCTTAAGTAAGATACGTGGTTATAAAACGACACGGCTTGGTCAGCGTCACCGTGCAGAACCAGTGATTGAAGCTCGAGACCCTAGAAATAAAAAGATTTATTGGGTGGGCCCGCCTGGTGCACAACAAGATGCGGGAGAGGGAACGGACTTTTATGCGCTAGACAATCAATATATCTCTGTTACGCCATTGCAAGTTGATTTGACGAACCATCAGCGTTTAGGGTTAGTGGATGCTTGGTTAAGTGAGTTAGCTTTATGAGTATGGAGTTAGGGATTGGAATGACCTCGCAAAGAACCCGAGATCGTTTAATTACAAAATTAGAAACGTTAGGCATTAAAGATCAGCGCGTGCTGGATGTCATGAGAAAAACGCCTCGCCACTTTTTTGTTGCAGAAGCATTAGCTAGTAGAGCCTATGAAAACAACTCGCTCCCTATTGGACATGGGCAGACTATTTCACAGCCTTACATGGTTGCGCGAATGACAGAGTTGTTAATAGAAGGTGGTTTACCAGAAAATGTTTTAGAAGTAGGTACAGGGTCAGGGTATCAATCATCTATCTTGGCAGGGTTAATTCCTCGAGTTTTCTCGGTTGAACGAATTGCTCCATTACAAGAAAAAGCTAAGAAGACATTATCAGATATAGGCTATCGTAATATCAACTTTAAACACTCGGATGGAGGTTGGGGGTGGAAAGCTTGTGGGCCTTATCAGGCTATTTTAGCTGCAGCTGCACCCATAGAAATACCTGTTAAACTTCTCGAACAAATGGCAATAGGGGCACGGTTGGTGATACCTATTGGTAAAGATGGTCAGCAAGTTCTACAACGAGTGACTCGTACAGAGTCGGCCTATGAAGTCGAGACCATTGAGCCTGTTAATTTTGTTCCCTTTCTAAAAGGGCGGGCTTAAGGCTGATATGTTTAAAAAACTATACAATAATATATTACGTTGGGCGGAGCATCCGCAAGCGAATAAACTTCTGTTTAGTTTGAGTTTTGCTGAGTCATCCTTTTTCCCAATCCCACCTGATGTGATGCTATTACCAATGTGTTTGGCTAAGCCCAAAAAACGATACTATTTAGCCGCTATTACAACTTTAGCATCGGTGTTAGGAGGGGTGTTCGGCTATTTAATTGGCTATTATCTATTTGATTTAGTAGAGCCACTCGTTAAATTAATGCATTACGGTGAAAAGTTAAACCTTGTCAAAACTTGGTTCGATACGTGGGGTTTTTGGGCAATTTTAATAGCAGGCTTTTCACCTATCCCCTATAAGTTATTTACATTGACTGCTGGACTGATGGGGATGGTATTTGTCCCTTTTCTACTGGCTTCTGTCATTGGTCGAGGTGCGCGTTTTTTTTTATTAGCTCTTTTAATATCACTCGGAGGAGATAAGCTTAAAGAGGGCTTGAATGAGTATATTGAGACAATTGGTTGGGCAGTCAGTGGGGTCATCATATTACTGATACTGGTTTATCAACTTTAGCTATGCGATAGACGACTGATGTGAGAAAGCTTTCGTTTGTTTTAATGGTTGTTTTTTTATCGAGTACGATTCTATCTTGCTCCTCAGGCCAAGTGATGGCTCCGGTATACAAAGGTCATTCTGCGGTTAATGAAAACTCAACAACATACAGAGTGGGTTTAGGCGACACTCTTTATTCTATTGCGTGGCAGTCGGGTCACGACTATAAGGATATTGCTAGGTGGAATGGGATTGCTAAACCCTATACCATTTATGTGGCTCAAGTTATCTCACTTAAACCCCGAAAGAAAGCTCATTCATCTAGAAAAAAAAGGCAAACTAAGAGTTTGAAAAGCGTTAGAAAACAACGTGTAACGAAGAGTAGTTCAAATAGAGTTAAGAAAGACCTAAAGTTAGTTTGGCAGTGGCCGATAGAATTTACATCCTTAGATAAAGGGATGATAAAAACTGGGGTGGTTTTGCATGCAAAGGCAGGAGTGCTAGTACGCAGTAGTGAGGATGGTAAGGTTGTCTATGCAGGCAATGGTTTGAAGGGTTATGGAAACCTTGTTATAGTTCTTCATAAGGACGACTTTTTAACGGCCTATGGGTACAATAAGCGTTTACTAGTACGTGAAGGGAATTATGTGAAAAAAGGTCAAGCCATTGCAGAGATTGGCAGGGATAGCATGAATCGACATGTGCTCTTTTTTGAACTTAGACAGCATGGTAAAGCGATATCGGTTGCTAAGTATTTTCCAAAGTATAGGGGGTAGCTGTGCAAAGTGATGAAAAAATAAAAAAAACAATACAGAAATCTAGAGCAACTTCTCCAAGAGAAAAAGTAGGCACCGTGGCAGCTAACTCAGCAAATGATGCAACTCAGTTTTACCTAAATGAGTTGAGTAAGTCTACTTTGCTAACAGCGGAAGAAGAAATTCATTATGGCCGCCTTGTACAAAAAGGGGATGAGTCTGCCCGTAAACATATGATTGAAAGTAACCTTCGTTTGGTGGTGAAAATATCAAGAAAGTATATGAATAGAGGGCTTCCAATTTTAGATTTAATTGAGGAAGGTAATCTAGGTTTAATCAGAGCAGTCGAAAAGTTTGATCCTGAAAAAGGGTTTCGCTTTTCAACATATGCTACTTGGTGGATTAGACAAACAATAGAACGTGCAATAATGAATCAAACGAGGACAATTCGTTTACCGATTCATATTATTAAAGAGATGAATATTTACCTTAAAAAGGCTCGGGAAATTAGTCAAACATTAGACCGTGAAGCGAGTGCCGAGGATGTTGCGGAGGCGACAGGGCGGCCAGTTGTTGATGTTGAAAGAATGTTCCGGATGAATGCTGAGAGCGTATCATCTCTAGATGTTTCCACTTCTAAAGAGAATGACCAGCAGTTACTCGACACTGTGACCGATGAGGATGCTAAAGACCCAACTGATATTCTTCAGTCAGAAGAAATTAAACAGAATATTGATCAATGGCTTGAGTTACTTAGTGATAAACAGCGAGAGGTTATTTCGCGTCGTTTTGGTGTCCGAGGTCATCATGCCTCGACCCTGGAAAAAGTGGCTAATGAAATGGGCGTAACGCGTGAAAGAGTTCGGCAGATTCAGATGAGTGCACTTAAGTCCTTAAGGGTTATTTTAGAACAAGAAGGTCTGTCATCATCACTCTTATTGCACTAGCTGGTAGTGATATTTTGTACATATTTACATTGACAGTAAAGTTGCAGATGGTAGTGTATCGCGCCTATACTGAATCAGATCCTAGTTAAGAATTATCATGCATGAGTTTGCAAGAATTAAACGCCTACCCCCCTATGTTTTCAACATTGTTAATGATCTAAAGGCCCAAGCGCGCGCAGCGGGTGAAGATATTATTGATTTTGGGATGGGTAATCCAGACCAGCCTACCCCTAAGCACATTGTTGATAAGTTAACTGAAGCAGTGCAGCGAGGGGATACGCATCGATATTCTGTTTCGCGTGGTATTCCTCGGTTACGCAAAGCCATTTGTGGCTGGTATAAAACCAAATATGATGTTGACCTTGATTTCGATAGCGAAGCTATTGTTACGATTGGTTCTAAAGAAGGCTTGGCGCATTTAGCTTTAGCAACACTTGGACCAGGTGATGCTGTTTTAGTGCCTAATCCAGCTTACCCTATTCACCCATATGGGTTTGTCATAGCAGGTGCTGATATTAGGCATGTGCCAATTGGCCCAGGTATTGATTTTTTTAGCGAGCTTGAAAAAGCCATTAAAACGTCTTACCCAAAACCTAAGATGCTCGTTCTTAACTTTCCAGGCAATCCAACCAGCCAATGTGTAGATCTGGAGTTTTTTGAAAAAGTTGTAAAAATGGCTAAAGAGCACGATATATGGGTGGTTCATGATAATGCGTACGCCGAAATAGTGTTTGATGGTTATAAAGCCCCTTCAATTTTACAAGTACCGGGGGCTAAAGACATAGCTGTAGAATTTTACTCCTTGTCAAAAACATATAATATGCCCGGCTGGAGAGTCGGTTTTATGTGTGGTAATAAAGAGTTAGTGGGCGCATTGGCTAGAATTAAATCTTATTTAGATTACGGCATGTTTACCCCTATCCAAGTAGCAGCTATTGCGGCTTTAGAGGGGCCTCAGGACTGTGTTGATGATATTAGGGCCCTATATAAAGAGCGTCGAGACATACTGTGTGAAGGCTTATCTGCCATAGGGTGGGACGTCGATAAGCCCAAAGCAACTATGTTTGTTTGGGCTAAAATTCCTGAAAAATACCGTGAGCTAGGGTCTTTGGAGTTTTCAAAAAAACTGCTAAAAGATGCAAAAGTAGCTGTTTCGCCCGGTATTGGTTTTGGTGATTTTGGTGATGAATATGTGCGTTTTGGTTTAATAGAGAATACTCACCGCACCCGTCAAGCTGTTAGAGGGATTAAGCAAATGTTTAAAAAGGGTTAATCAAGCGAATAGTTTTCCTCTAAGCAACGATGGGTGGTCAATATTTCTGTATAATCATCTATTTTAAATGCTCTTAGGGGATACCATTGAAAGTTGTAAAAGTTGGGTTGTTAGGGCTTGGTACCGTGGGCGGCGGCACAGTAAATGTTTTAGAAAGAAACATTAATGAGATTTCGCGCCGTTGTGGCTATCAAATTCAGGTTGTAAAAGCGAGCGCAAGGAACATAAACGCTGCGCGTATATGTAATACAGACACTATTCAACTGACGGATGACTCAAACGAGGTCATTAATGACCCAGATATTCAAATTATTGTTGAGCTCATGGGAGGTCATGAGCCTGCTAAGTCTTTAATTTTAGAAGCGTTTGAGCAAGGTAAACATGTTGTAACAGCTAATAAAGCGTTAATAGCTGTGCATGGCAATGAGCTATTTGCAGCGGCGGCTAAAAATAATGTCACATTAGCCTATGAAGCAGCTATCGCTGGTGGAATACCAATTGTTAAAGCCATACGAGAAGGCCTTAGTGCTAATAAGGTTGAATGGTTGGCTGGTATCATCAATGGTACAGGCAACTTTATTTTGACTGAAATGCGCGATAAGGGCAGCGCCTTTGAAGATGTTTTGCAACAAGCCCAAGCGCTTGGTTATGCAGAAGCGGATCCAACGTTTGATGTTGAAGGGATTGATGCGGCACATAAACTCTGTATTCTTGCTTCATTAGCATTTGGTATGCCCTTAAATTTTAATGCTGTATATACAGAAGGTATTTCAGCTATTACACCACTCGATGTTACGTATGCAGAAGAGCTAGGTTACCGTATTAAGCATCTAGGTATTGCAAGACAGAACCCTGATGGGGTGGAAATGCGAGTACACCCTACGTTGATCCCAGAAAAAGTACTTATTGCCAATGTAGATGGGGTTATGAATGCGGTGATGGTTAATGGTAATGCGGTGGGTTCAACGATGTATTATGGCCCAGGCGCTGGTGCCGACGCGACAGCCTCGGCGGTCGTTGCTGATATCATAGATATTTGTCGTCAGTTAGACTCATCAGGGAGCGGTCATGTTCCTGCGTTAGGCTTTCTTAGTAGTCAGTTAGAGATACACACCATTGTACCAATGATGGATGTTAGAACAGCTTTTTACTTACGGTTATCAGTTCAAGATAAACCAGGCGTATTGGCTGCAATAACGGCCATTCTGGCAACAAATGAAATTAGTATGGAAGCTGTTTTACAAAAAGAACCAAAACAGCAAGGTGCAGATGCACAGATTATTTTAATGACGAACACGGTAACAGAAAAGTCTTTGATATTAGCACTGAATGAAATTGAATCATTAGACTCATGCAATGGCCCTGCTATACGCATCCGTGTTGAGTCTCTACAAGAGGATACCTAATGTTAAAAGAAAATCGTTACACCGGGCTTATTGAAAAATATAAAAAGCTATTACCCGTTTCAGAAAGCACACGTTTTATCAGTTTAGGTGAAGGCAATACACCGCTTATTAAATTACAAAATATCCCTGCTATCATAGGGAAAAATGTTGACCTTTATGTTAAATATGAAGGACTGAACCCTACTGGCTCCTTCAAAGATCGTGGCATGACAATGGCGGTCACTAAAGCGGTAGAAGAGGGAAGTAAAGCCATTATTTGTGCATCAACAGGTAATACCTCTGCATCTGCAGCGGCCTATGCTGCACGTGCGGGGATAAAAGCATTTGTTATTATTCCTGAAGGAAAAATTGCACTTGGTAAACTGGCTCAAGCGATGATTCATGGGGCAGAGATTATTCAGATCAAGGGTAATTTTGATCATGGGATGCAGCTGGTAAAAGAGGTTGCTGAACATGCGCCTGTTACCATCGTTAATTCAATTAACCCGTATCGATTACAAGGTCAGAAAACGGCTGCATATGAAATTGTTGAAGCATTAGGTAAAGCACCAGATTATCACTGTTTACCCGTTGGTAATGCTGGGAATATAACCGCACACTGGATTGGGTACAGTGAAATGTTTCAGCCAAAGGGTCAGCATGTTACAGACTCATGTGCGTATTGCAATGGAGACTGTCAGTATGATCGCTCAGAGATCTCTGCTAATAAACGCCCAGTTATGGTCGGTTATCAAGCGGCAGGTGCTGCACCTTTCCTAAAAGGTGAAATGATCGATGACCCTGAAACGGTGGCAACAGCGATTCGAATAGGTCGGCCACAATCTTGGGACCAAGCATGGGCGGCACAAAAAGAGTCTGGTGGTTGGTTTGATTTATTGAGTGACGAGGAGATATTGGAAACCCAAAAATTGCTCACAGAAAAAGAAGGCGTTTTTTGTGAGCCTGCATCAGCAGCATCTGTTGGTGGTGCGATTCGTGATATTAAGAATGGAAAAATCCCTGAAGGGAGCACCGTTGTTTGTACATTAACCGGGCATGGTTTGAAAGACCCAGACACAGCCATTGGACAATGTGCTTCAGAACCTAAGGCAATAGAGGCTTCATTAGAGGCTGTTAAATCTGCTATTTTAGATAAATTGTAAAGGTCCGTGGGCACGATTACACCCAGCTCTAACTCACCTGTTATACAGCATCGTGAAGTCGTTAGCAGTACTTCTGGTTTATTAGCTAACATTGATCCTACCCTACGAAGAGTTTACCTAAGTCGTGGTATTACAAACGAGAAACAATTAGATCGGACACTTAAGTATCTTCCGAATTACGCAAGCCTAACGGGTATTGATAGGGCTGTAAGCTTAATAAAAAACATTATTCAGGCAGGTAAAAGAATTGTTGTGGTGGCTGATTTTGATGCCGATGGCGCAACCTCATGTGCGGTTGCCGTCAGAGGTCTTCGGATGCTGGGAGCGAAATATGTTGAATTTGTTGTGCCTGATCGTTTCAAGTTTGGCTATGGCTTAACCCCAGAGATTGTCGATGTTGCTTTAGCACTAAAACCTGATTTAATTATAACTGTTGATAATGGGATTTCCAGTGTGCAAGGGGTGGATCATGCCCAGTCACATGGCTGTCAAGTTGTTATTACCGACCATCACCTACCACCTACCAATTTGCCTGCCGCAGAGGCGATCGTTAACCCACAGCTAAAAGGTGATCAATTTCCAAGTAAGGCGTTAGCGGGCGTTGGTGTTATATTTTACGTATTATTAGCCCTTCGAGCTAAATTAGGCGAGGAGGGTCAGTTTAAAGACACTATACCCCCTAAACTGGCGGACCTATTAGACATTGTAGCTTTAGGAACGGTAGCTGATGTCGTACCTATGGATGAAACTAACCGTAAACTGGTTCATCAAGGTTTATTAAGAATAAAGTCACTGCGGTGTGTACCGGGTATAAAAGCGCTGCTATCCATTTCAAAACGAGAGCCAAGCAATATTATAGCCAGTGATTTAGGGTTTGCAGTTGCACCACGACTTAACGCTGCGGGTAGGCTCGATGATATGTCCTTAGGTATACAGTGCTTACTAACTGATAATGAGCAAGAGGCTATTCAGTTTGCTGAGCAGCTTGATGCTTTGAATGCAGAGCGACGATTAATTGAAGACGATATGAAAGTGAGTGCATTTAAAGCACTTGAGTCGCTCAATGGCAGTCAAGAGAATACTCAAAAATGGGGTGTTTGTTTATATAATAATACGTGGCACCAAGGTGTTATTGGTATTCTTGCATCGAGGGTAAAAGACAGGCTAACCCGACCTGTCATTGCCTTTGCCTTGTCGAGTAATGGCGAAATCAAAGGCTCAGCACGCTCAATACCCGGTCTGCATATCCGTGATACATTAGATGATATTGCCAGTGAATTCCCTCAACTTCTCAGAAAGTTTGGTGGTCATGCGATGGCTGCAGGCCTGAGTTTAGCAGAGCAAGATCTTGAGCTGTTTACGAAGGTGTTTAATGAAGCAGTTGAGAGACGGTTAAATGGACAAGAGCCTAGTGGTGTTTTCTTGGTCGATGGTGAAATACCCAGTCCAGATTTAACATTAGATTTAGCAGAAACGCTAAGGCAAGGAGGTCCATGGGGGCAGCTTTTTCCAGAGCCATCGTTTACCGGTAATTTTAAAGTTAAAAATGCACGTATTGTAGGGCAAAAGCATGTTAAATTTGAGTTGTTAACCGGCATAAAAAATAGAGTGGTAGAGGCGATTTATTTTAACCCTGAATACCCAGACCAATTAATAGGCCTACTGAATGTTAAGCTCGTTTACAAACTAGATATTAATCGGTACTTAGGGCGGTCAAGTTTACAATTAATGGTTCAACACCTAGAAAAGATTTAATACCTAATGTGTGGCGATTAATGAATGTGTAGCCGCCATGATTTTGACTTTGAAACACTACCTAGGCGACATGTTGGTTTTTCTGTTAATATCAATCGTGTAACAGGTTGTATTTAATGGGTTATTTGTTTTGGCATGCAGTTTGCTTGTATTTATAAGAAAACCGTAATTTAGAGGTATCTATGGCAATTAAAGACGAAAAAGACGAAGAAGAGAGCTCTACAGAGGCATCAGGTTCGCCTAAAAAGAAGATGATTATCATTATTGGTGGTGGGGTATTACTGGTGGTCATTATTGCACTGACCTTGTATTTTACAGGTGTGTTTGATAAAGAACCTGTGGTTGACGATTCTAAGCCTGAGGAAACAACGCAAGTGGTAGAAAAAGAAGAGCCTGTTGAGGTTTCTTTAGCACTTTATTATGCACTGGAGCCTGCGTTTAAGGTTAACCTCCAAAAGGGCAATATACGGGTAATGAAAATAGCAATTAGTCTAATGACAGGTAGCGAGAAGGTCATTGATGCATTGAAATTGCATAACCCACTTGTGCGAAATAATCTCCTTATGATTTTATCAAGTCAAGACCCAGAGTTACTAAAGACAGCCTCAGGTAAAAGTCAATTACAACTAAAAATTCTAACGGAAGTGAATGAAATATTGACGAATAAAAAAGTTGGCTCTATCGTCGATGGCGTTTTTTTTACTGAATTGGTTATGCAGTAAATGTCTGAAATGGATCTGCTGTCTCAAGATGAGATTGATGCCCTACTGCATGGTGTCGATGATGGGGGTATTGAGACGGAAGAAAATTCCAATACCTCATCTGGAGAAGCTATAGGCTATGATTTTAATAGCCAAGACAGGATCATTCGAGGGCGAATGCCTACGCTTGAAATGGTTAATGAGCGGTTTGCCAGATACTTTAGAATTAGTTTATTTAACTTCTTAAGGCGCTCTAGTGAAATATCTATTTCAGGCATACAAATGCTCAAATTTTCAGAGTATGTTCACAGTTTGTTTGTTCCAACAAATTTAAATATTGTTAAAATTAAGCCTCTAAGAGGGTCTGCCCTTTTCGTTTTTGATCCAAGCTTGGTATTTAGTATTGTGGATACTTATTTTGGTGGCTCGGGGCGTTTTCATAATAAAGTCGAAGGCCGAGAATTCACAGCAACAGAAATGCGCGTTATTGGAATTGTTTTAGACATGGTTTTTAAAGACTTAAAGAAAGCTTGGGAACCTGTTTTAGATCTGGATTTTGAATATACTAATTCAGAAGTTAATCCTCAATTTGCTAACATTGTAAGCCCTACTGAAATAATGGTTGTTTCAACCATCCACCTCGAGCTAGAAGGTGGTGGCGGAGATATTCAGTTTAGCCTTCCCTATAGTATGCTAGAGCCGATTCGAGAATTATTAGATGCTGGTATCCAAAGTGATAGAGGTGATACGGACGAACGTTGGAAAGAAACACTTAGGTCAGATATTAAAACAGCGGATATTGAGTTAACGGGTGTTCTGGTCAAAAAAGAAATGAATTTAAGTGAGGTTATCGACTTTAAAGAGGGTGATATTTTACCGTTAAACCTTCCTGAAAAAGTTATTATTGAATCGAGTGAAATGCCACTATTTCGAGGTAAGTTGGGTGAGAGCAATGGACATTTTGCAATTAAACTGCAAGAAAAGGTCGAGCGCGAAGAAAGCAAAACCATGGGTAAAAATTAGGTGCATATATGAGTGATGAGACGAACGATAATACTGGCCTAGATGATGTTTTAGAAGAGCAGCCCTCGGGTGAGGCGGACTGGGGAGATGCACTTAATGAGCAAGCTGAAGGTGAATCGGGCGCCGATTGGGGTGATGCATTAGATGAGCAAGCCACAGCAGAAGCAGCTTCTTTTGATGCCATTGCAGATACAGCAGTGCAAGCCCTAGGCAGTGAAGTCAACCTGGATGTTATCCTTGATGTGCCCGTCACAGTATCCATGGAAGTCGGGAGTACTAAAATCAGTATTCGTAACTTACTCCAATTAAATCAAGGGTCGGTTATTGAACTGGACAGGTTGGCCGGCGAACCGATGGATGTATTGGTTAATAAAACACTGATTGCCCGTGGCGAAGTTGTTGTTGTCAATGATAAATTTGGACTACGTTTAACCGATATTATCAGCCCGGCAGAACGCGTCAAAAAGTTAAAATAATGAGACGGCCATTCCTCCTATTAATGAGCCAGTTTTCAATGATCGCTGTCGCTGTCGCTGACGAGGCTGTGGTCGTTGGTGCATCAAGTATAGAACCATTATCCCGAACTAATTTAACGCAATGGAGCATAGGACTGTTATTTGTATTGCTCCTGATTTTGATGGGTGCTTGGTTGTTGAAACGATTTGTAGTGAGTGGTTTAGGGCCCAACAAGCCATTGAATGTATTATCAGGTATCTCTTTGGGAGGGCGTGAGAAAGTTATGCTAATTCAAGCAGGGGAGCAGCGTCTCTTATTAGGTGTTTCACCTGGTCGCGTGGTTAAACTGCATACCTTTAATAAAGGAGAATTAACTGGTTTTGATCAGTCACCCACTCCTAGCTTTCAAGACAGCTTGAATCAGTTCGTAAAACCGAAGAAAAAATTATGAAACGTTTTTTATTGATTGGCGGTTTACTGGCGACATGTTTGCCAATCAGTAGTTTTGCGGCTCAAGGCATAGAGGCAATTACTATCGCAAGTGATGGAAAAAGTTACTCTGTCACTCTGCAAGTGTTAGCAATGATGACACTGATGACAGTATTGCCGACATTGTTAATAATGATGACGTCTTTTACTCGGATAATTATTGTTTTTTCCATTTTACGGCAGGCCATGGGGACGCCACAAACGCCGAGTAACCAAATTTTACTTGGGTTAGCCCTGTTTCTCAGCTTCTTTATCATGTCTCCGGTTTTAGAAAAAGCCAATGATGAGGCATTGCAACCTTACCTAAATGATAAAATGGCGCCCGATGTTGCGATAGAAAAGGGCTTGGAGCCTTTTCGTGCTTTTATGTTACGTCAAACCAGAGCCGATGACCTTGACATGTTTCTTCGCATTTCAGGGGGGGAATCACCATCAGATTTAACGCAGGTACCCTTATCCTTACTGCTTCCGGCTTTTGTGACCAGTGAATTAAAAACCGCCTTCCAGATAGGCTTTATGATTTTCATTCCCTTTTTAATTATTGATATGGTAGTGGCTAGTGTTTTGATGTCAATGGGCATGATGATGCTCTCGCCATTGATTATTTCTTTACCGTTTAAGTTGATGTTATTTGTTTTAGTTGATGGCTGGTCACTCGTTATGGAGACCTTAGCCAGTAGTTTCTTTATCTAATGAGTGGGGCATAATATGACACCAGATAGTGTTATGGAGCTAGGCGAAAGAGCATTGGAAGTCACCGTGTTGTTGGCGGCGCCCTTGCTTTTATCAGCATTAGCGATTGGTTTTCTTGTGGCTATGTTTCAAGCGGCTACTCAAATAAATGAACAAACCCTTAGTTTCGTACCCAAGCTATTAATTACAGTGATTGTTCTTTCTATAGCAGGCCCCTGGATGTTAAGGCTAATTATGCACTTTACACGGAGTGTTTATTTGCAAATACCTGAGTTAATTGGCTAATGATGAGTCGCCCATTCCACTAGATTAATGACCATTACTGAACAGCAAATAATGCAGTGGTCAATGAGTTTTATTTGGCCACTACTACGTATCAGTGCCATGTTTATTTCTATTCCTATTTTTAGTGGCCGATTCGTTTCCAGTAACATTTTAGTGGGAGCATCTGTTGTTATCACCTTGTTTACATTGCCATTGATTCCGAGCTATCCACCCATTGAAGTACTTAGTTACAATGGTTTTATGACCGGTTTACAGCAAATTTTAATCGGTCTTTTATCGGGGTTTGTGCTGCAATTAGTGTTTGCGGCAGTTATTTTTGGTGGGCAAGGAATAGCTTACAGTATGGGGTTGGGCTTTGCTTCAATGTTAGACCCCATAACAGGTGTAAGTGTGCCGGTGATTAGTCAATTCTACTTAGTGGTCTCTACACTGATGTTTTTGACCTTAGGAGGGCATTTAGTGTTATTTGAAATGCTCATAGATAGTTTTACATCTCTACCCATTAGCCCTAATGGGATAGAACGCTCAGATATATGGTCAATTATTGCTTGGTCTAGTCGATTATTTTCAGCTGGCCTTCTTATGGCGCTACCCTCTATTGCTGCACTATTAATGGTTAATATAGCGTTTGGTGTGGTCACTAAAGCAGCCCCACAGTTGAATATATTTGCAGTCGGTTTTCCTATTACGTTATTACTTGGCCTGTTACTTATGTGGGTAACGCTACCATCGATTATGCAAAGCTTTACAAATCTTCTTGCTGAGAGCTATGGTGTTATATCCGATTTTTTGAGGATTAAAAGCTAATATGGCGGATGAAAGCGACCAAGAAAAAACAGAGGAACCCACCGCCAAGCGGGAAGCAGATGCGCGTAAGAAAGGTGATATAGCACGTTCAAAGGAACTTAATACAGTGGTTGTTCTGATGATGGGTTCAATGATGATTTGGATGGGGGGTGAACGTATTTTTAAAGGTTTATGGGGCGTAATGGAACGCTCATTTTCCATTGATAGAGCGCATATGTTTGACCCACTAGCAATGGTGATCAGTTTACAAACGGCTATGCAAGATGCACTACTTTTTTTAGCGCCATTTTTAGTTGTAATGGTGCTTGCTGCAATAGTAGGGCCACTGGCAATGGGTGGCTGGTCATTTAGTGCGGAAGCCTTTATGCCTAAAATTAACAAAATGAATCCGTTAACGGGGTTTAAGCGAATGTTTGCTGTTCGCAGCCTAGTCGAGTTACTTAAATCACTGCTTAAGTTTTTGCTGGTTTTGGGGGTGATGTGGATACTGGTAGAGCAGTATTTGGCGGAATTTATAGGGTTAAGTCAGTTGCCCCTAAATACCGCATTAATACGTGCCAGTGACCTGATGACCCTATCCTTTGTTGTACTGTGTGCTTCGTTGCTATTAGTGGTGGCCATTGATGTACCCTTTAGTCTTTGGGAGTATAAGAAAAAGCTTAAAATGACCTTGCAAGAAGTAAAAGACGAAATGAAGCAAACGGAAGGGAGGCCAGAAGTTAAAGGTAAAATCCGCCAATTACAGCAAGAAATGTCACAAGGGAGAATGATGGAGGAAGTCCCTAAAGCGGATGTTATTGTTACCAACCCAACACATTTTGCTATTGCATTGAAGTATGAAGAAAATGGGACAGGCGCACCTATGGTCGTTGCAAAAGGTGCGGATTTAATCGCAGCAAAAATTCGGAACATAGGGGTTGGACATGGCATTACCTTGGTATCAGCCCCCCCTTTAGCCAGAGCACTGTTTCATACGACCGAGGTGGGTAGTGAAGTGCCTAAAGGGCTTTATTTGGCAGTAGCACAAGTCCTAGCGTACGTTTATCAACTGAGGATTGCGACTGAGAAGCGTTGGAAAAAACCCAAAGCGCCTCGAAACATTAAAATCCCTGATGAATATAAAAAGTACAGGTCACCCTTCTAATTAACCGTTGAACGACAATATAAATAATGAATTTTAATGAAATTTCAGCACAGCTTCAGAACTTTGTCCGTCAAGGATTAGGTGCACCCATATTAATAATGGTCATATTGGCCATGTTAGTACTGCCTCTTCCCCCTTTTTTATTGGATTTACTGTTTACTTTTAATATTGCGTTGTCATTAATAGTCTTACTGGTGGTTGTTTATGCTCTTAGGCCGCTAGATTTTGCTGTTTTCCCTAGTTTTTTATTGATAGCTACCTTATTAAGGCTTAGCTTGAATGTTGCTTCAACAAGGGTTGTATTATTAGAGGGGCATAATGGAGGGGATGCAGCTGGTAAAGTTATTGAGGCATTTGGTGCCTTTGTTATTGGTGGGAACTACGCAGTAGGCCTAGTGGTTTTTAGTATTTTAATTATTATCAACTTTGTCGTGGTGACCAAAGGTGCTGGGCGTGTCTCAGAAGTAAGTGCTCGATTTACGTTGGACGCGATGCCAGGTAAACAAATGGCAATAGATGCCGATTTAAATGCAGGTGTTTTAACGCAAGATGAGGCGCGTGATAGACGGGCCGAAATTAGTCAAGAAGCAGATTTTTATGGCTCAATGGATGGTGCAAGTAAGTTTGTACGAGGCGATGCGGTCGCAGGCATTCTAATATTGTTGATTAACATAGTTGGCGGTCTAGGGGTTGGAACACTCCAGCATGGGTTAGCCTTTTCGCAAGCGATGGAATATTACACGTTATTAACCATTGGTGACGGCTTGGTTGCACAAATCCCAGGTTTATTACTGTCTACTGCAACAGCTATAATCGTTACCCGGGTTAATAGCTCGCAAGATATGAGTGGTCAGGTATCCTCACAGGTACTTAGTAACCCAAAGGCCTTAGCCATTAGTGCAGGGATTATTGGTGCGCTAGGCTTAATCCCCGGTATGCCTAATGCAGTTTTTATTATTATTGCTGGCTCCTTAGGGTATGTGGCGTACTGGATTTATAAGAAACAGCTAGACAAAGAGCAAATTCCTGATGATCCATCCCCTGTGGTTCAATCGCTCCCTGAAGAACCCAAAGAGCTTTCATGGGACGATGTAGCGCCCGTTGATATGATTGGTTTAGAAGTAGGCTACCGCTTAATTCCATTAGTCGATAAAGCCCAGGGCGGAGAACTAATGTCGCGTATTAAAGGTGTAAGGAAGAAACTATCACAAGAGCTAGGGTTCTTAATACCTTCTGTTCATATTAGGGATAACCTAGATTTAGCACCAAACGTTTATAGGCTGACACTAATGGGAGTTAATATTGGTGAAGTAGATATTCACCCCGATAGAGAATTAGCGATTAATCCAGGGCAAGTATTTGGAGAAATACAAGGGATTACGACAAAAGACCCCGCTTTTGGCTTGGATGCCATTTGGATAGATTCGACTCAAAAAGACCAAGCTCAAACGATGGGCTATACAGTGGTAGATCCCGGGACTGTTGTAGCAACACATCTCAGTCAAGTTATTCAAACACATGCTTACGAGCTGTTAGGTCATGAAGAAGTGCAGCAAATGTTAGATACATTGAAAAAAACTGCGCCCAAATTGGTTGAAGACCTAGTGCCAGACACCATGCAGTTAGGCACCATTGTGAAAGTGATGCAAAACTTACTGCAAGAGAATATCCCGGTTAGAGATACTCGTACAATTGCCGAAGCACTTATTGAACACGGACGTGTGAGTCAAGAAACTGGCGCTTTAACAGCGGCTGTTCGTGTGTCACTAGGTCGTTCAATTGTCCATAAAATCAGTGGGTTAGAGCCGGAGTTATCCGTAATTACATTGGATCCAGAGTTGGAACGTTTATTGCAACAAAGTTTGCAATCGTCAGAAGATGGGAGTGCAGGCTTAGAACCTGGTTTGGCAGAACGAATGATTAAAGCATTGCAGGAGAGTACACAGAAGTTGGAAATGGAAGGAAAAAGTGCAGCATTGCTTGTTTCATCTTTTTTAAGGCCATGGTTGGCCCGTTTTGTAAGACACTCTATCCCAAACTTAAATGTTTTGTCGTATAACGAGATTCCAGAGGATAAGCAGGTAAAGGTGGTTGGTAGTGTCGGCCAGAATGGCTAAAGACAGATGCAGATGACCGATTCTTACTGAGATGCATTTAAAGCACTGGCTCTAGGTGAGTATAAAAAGATTTTATGAGGTATGAATGAATGAAAATTAAAAGGTTCTTTGCTCCAGATATGCGAGAGGCCCTTAGGCTAGTTAAGGAGTCTTTGGGTCGTGACGCTGTTATTTTATCCAACTCTAGTGTCGAAGGTGGTGTCGAAATAGTGGCCGCTAAAGATTACGATGAGCAGGCTGTTCAAAAAGCGGCAGAGGAAAGGGAGCAGCTTTTTGAAAAACGCCTGGATGGCGAACTTAAAAAGGACCGGGTATCTATTGATTGGAATAAGGGCCCAGAGCCCGCATACCGGGAAGATTATTCGCCCGTTAAGTCCAAGCGACAAAAAATTGACATGTCGAGCCAAGAAAAAACAGATAAAAAACCGGCTAAACCAGTTAAATCAACTAAAAGAACGGGCTGGATTGAAGACCCAGCAATAAAAGCCGTTAAGCATGAATTAGACATGATGCGGCAGGAATTTAGAACGCAACTAAATGAATTGTCGTGGGCAGATAGGATGCACCAGAACCCTGTTCGAATAGATGTTATACGGCGTTTACTTGATACAGGATTCTCAAAAAAACTTAGTGTTAAACTGGCTGAAACTATTCCTGCTGATAGTGAGCTAGAAAAGGCTTGGCAAAGCTGTCTCGACCTGGCGTCAGTTTCACTGCCTGTTGCCGAGAATAGAATACTTGAAGACGGGGGCGCCATTGCTTTAGTTGGCCCAACAGGTGTTGGGAAAACGACGACGATAGCCAAGCTTGCAGCCCGATTTCGGATGCGGCATGGGTCTGACCAGTTGGCCTTAATTACAACCGACAATTTTCGTATAGGGGCACATGAACAACTGAGTAACTTTGCAAGAATTCTAGGGGTTCCAATGCGGGTAGCGTCAACAGCAGAAGAACTGGATGAAGCCTTGAGTGACTTCAGTGATAAAAAACTGGTTTTAATTGATACGGCAGGCATGAGTCAACGAGACATGCGGATGACAAAACAATTTGAATTGTTACAAAATGATACCGTGACGATAGATAATTATTTAGTTATTTCAGCCACCACTGAATCACGCGCCATGCGCGACGTGTTAAAAACCTTTTCGGACGTCAACCCCAAGGCCTGTATTCTAACGAAATTAGACGAAATAGATTGTCCTGGAAGCGCTTTATCTGCCATTATTGAATCTCAAGTGCCAATTAGTTTCACCGCTGATGGACAACGTGTCCCAGAGGACCTTCATTACGCTTGTGCTGACGACTTAATGGCGAAATTTAGCGACCTCGAAATATTGGCAGATGAAGATGATATTGCTTTATCGGTATTATTGGGTGAGCCTACATGCCATGCGAATGTTTAAAGAGGATGTTGACCAAGCAACAGGATTGAGACGAATGACGAATATTAAGCCAGTTAGAGTAATAGCTATAGCCAGTGGTAAAGGTGGGGTTGGAAAAACTAACCTATCTGTTAATCTAGGCGTTTCCTTGTGTAAGCTTGGAAAAAAAGTGGCTTTACTCGATGCAGATATGGGACTAGCCAATGTTGATATACTTTTGGGTTTGCACCCGGAATATAATTTGACACATGTTATCAATGGTGAAAAACCGTTAGGAGATATTGTCGTAGAAGGCCCGCATGGTTTAAAAGTTATACCTGCATCATCAGGTGTGCAACACATGGCGGAAATGGGGATCGTAGAGCAGGCCGGCATTATCAGTGCATTTAGTGAGTTTGAACATGATATTGATGTTTTGCTGGTGGATACAGCGGCGGGCATACACAGCAGTGTCGTTAATTTCGCACGTGCGAGCCAAGAAATTTTGATTGTTGTTTGCGACGAACCCACTTCTTTAACGGATGCCTATGCATTAATAAAGCTATTAAATAGAGATCATGGCGTTAATCGATTCCATATCATAACCAATATGGTTGATACCCTTCAAGACGGTAAGGCGCTATATCAAAAACTGTGCAAAGTAACGGATCAGTACCTTGATGTAGCACTATATTTTACAGGAGCTATTCCCTTTGATAAAAACCTACGTCAAGCCGTTAAAAAACAACAAGCTGTCGTTGAGTCAATGCCTCAAAGTCCCGCATCTCAAGCGATTAAAGGCCTAGCTAAAAAAATAATAAACTGGCCAAATCAGCGAGCAGTAGGAGGGTATCTTGAGTTTTTTGTCGAACGGCTGATTGAGTCAACCCAACAGGGAGAGTCTAACCAGTGAATGGTATATCGATGTATACTAATTTACAGGCAGGCAGCGCAGGTGAGCTGGTGACTAAGCATGCACCATTAGTTAAGCGCATAGCCTATCATTTATTGGCTAAATTACCAGATACAGTATTAGTTGAAGACCTTATTCAAGCCGGCATGATCGGTTTGCTAGAAGCATCACATAACTTTAAAGAAAGTGGTGGAGCGAGCTTTTCTACTTATGCTGGTATTCGTATTAGAGGCTCTATGCTGGATGACGTTAGGCGAACCGACTGGACGCCACGCTCAGTACATAGGAAAGCACGGCAGATTACCCAAGCCATTCAAAATATTGAGCAAAAAACAGGGCGTGATGCACGTGACACCGAGGTAGCAGGGTTATTAGACATAACACTGGCGGAATACCATAAAATCTTGCAAGACAGCACCTGTTGCCGCTTATTTAGCACAGATGAGCTTGAAGACAATGAAAAGCAGCATGCATCTGATGAAAGCTTACTAGACCGAATCAATGAAGACGATTTTAGAGAGGTCTTAGTGAATGCTATTTCGAACTTACCAGAACGCGAGCGTATGGTCGTGTCTCTCTACTACGACAATGAATTGAACCTAAAAGAAATAGGGCAAGTATTAGGGGTTAGTGAGTCACGCGCCTGCCAGATAAACAACCAGGCAATGCTACGGTTAAAGTCTAGACTATTGAGTTATAGGGCGACTCAATAAAAAAAGCATTTAAAGTGTGAATTTTTCTAGATATTTGTCTAAACTTGATAGTAATTAAGCCGATAGCTTAAACAGTTAACATTTAAAGATAAAAAAGAGGTAATCCACTTGGATAAGAACATGAAGATCCTTGTTGTAGATGATTTTTCTACCATGAGACGAATTGTAAAAAACCTGTTAAGGGAATTAGGGTTCACAAATTTAGACGAAGCAGATGATGGGCAAACAGCTTGGCCAAAGTTGAAGGCAGGCGGTTATGACTTTCTGGTCACCGACTGGAATATGCCTGGCATGACAGGTATAGACTTGCTGAAAACCGTCAGGGCAACCCCCGAAACAGCAAATATGCCCGTGCTTTTAGTGACGGCCGAATCAAAAAGGGAGCAAATTATTGAGGCGGCTCAAGCAGGTGTCAATGGCTATATCATTAAGCCATTTACAGCAGCAACATTAAAAGAAAAAATTGATAAAATTTTTGCTCGAAGTGCTTCATAGCGCAGAGCATAGGGGGGTATATGCAAAATGGAAAAGAGCGTCAAGAATTTTTAGCTAAAGCTAAGCAATTGGTTGCCAATATTGAAGCAAATGAAGATGTGGCAGCGGCTGAATTACTGAGTTCAATGTCATATGAAAGGGAAGAAAGTTTATTTAATGAAGTTGGGCAATTAACACGTCAACTACATGATAACTTAGCTGACTTTAGCATTGAAGGGCAGCTAAGTAGCCTAACAGATAAAGGTATCCCGGATGCAAAAGAGCGTTTAAATCATGTTATAGATATGACGAATGAAGCAGCGAACACAACACTAAATGCGATAGATGAGGTATTACCTGTTACAGCTGAGCTGCAAGAGAGTTCGGATCAACTGCTAAAGAAATGGAATAAATTTATTGGGAGAGAATTATCACTGACAGAGTTTAAAGTGATGTCCGGTGAAATTAGCAAATTCCTAGAGGCCTCGTGTAAGAATACAAAATTTGTTCATACCAAGGCCAATGAAATAGTATTGGCTCAAGGCTTTCAAGATTTAACAGGACAAATAATCAAAAAAGTTATTACGCTTGTGCAAGATGTAGAAGATAGCCTTGTTGATCTGGTCAGAATTGCCGGTTCGGCAGATCAGCCTCAAGCTGAGGTTAATAATGTCAAAGGTGTGCTAGAAGGACCAATAGTTCCTGGAATAGAAGTGGAAGGAGCTGTTAATAGCCAGGATGAGGTGGACGACCTCTTATCAAGTTTAGGATTTTAGAGAGACAACATGGCCATTGATTTAAACGACGAAATACTGCAAGACTTTCTAGTAGAAGCCCGAGAGATTTTAGACCTGTTAAGTGAACAGTTAATCGAACTTGAGCAATCACCGCAGGATGAAGATTTGCTGAATGCAATATTCAGGGGGTTTCATACCGTCAAAGGTGGAGCAGGGTTTTTAGCGTTAGATCCACTGGTTGCTATATGTCATATTTCTGAAGATGTTTTTGATATTTTGCGACGGGGGGACAGAGTTGCGGATGAGTCGTTAATGGACACAATCCTTCGGGCACTTGATGTTATTAATAGCATGTTTGAGAAAATTATACTGGGTGAAGACCCAGAGCCAGCATTGCCAACACTTATTGATGAGATTGCAGCATTTAAGCTGCCTGCAAGTTCAAACTCAGATACTGCTCCAGTACAAGATAATTTACCAGCTAATGATTCAGCTCAGGTATCAGATGATGTTCAGAAAGAATTTGAGGCTATGTTGCAATCAACCACTGCTGAAGAGCCACTGGTACCTGAAGAAACAATGGCTACATCCCCAGATGATATTACTGAAGAAGAATTTGAACAGCTGCTAGATGAACTACATGGGAAGAATAAAGCACCGTCAACACCTTTGATCGAGCCCGTAGTAGAAATGCCTGAAAACAAAGAGGTTGCTTCAGGGGATATAACTGAAACTGAGTTTGATCAGCTGCTTGATGAACTGCATGGCCAGGGCAAAGGTCCAACGGCAGGTGTAAGCAAGGCAGAGCCTTTACAAGATGTTAAAGAGCCTGAGGCAGCGGTAGCACCAAAAGAAGAAGTAGCCCCTGAACCTGTTGCTGCCCCAACTCCAATTGCTGATTCTAAAGTGGTTACGGATGACAAAAAGAAAACGAAAGTAGTGGCTGAGACCTCAGTTAGAGTTGATACTAAACGTTTAGATGAAATTATGAATATGGTTGGAGAGCTTGTTTTAGTGCGTAATAGGCTCACTAAACTACGTTCTGGTCATGAAGAAGATGAAATGACAAAAGCGATATCAAACCTTGATATCGTTACTGCAGACCTTCAGTTGGCTGTCATGAAAACGCGCATGCAGCCGATTAAAAAAGTATTTGGACGTTTTCCTCGAGTCGTAAGAGACTTGGCAAGAACACTTAAGAAAAAAATCGCCTTAGAATTGGTTGGAGAGGAAACAGATTTAGATAAAAATTTAGTTGAAGCCTTAGCTGACCCTTTAGTTCATTTGGTTCGTAATGCAGTGGATCATGGGATTGAGACACCTGCAGAAAGGGCAGCCGTTGGAAAGTCAGAGGAAGGGTTAGTTGTGTTGAGTGCCTATCAAGAGGGTGACCACATTCTTTTAACCATTGAGGATAATGGTAAAGGAATGGACGCAGAGGTACTAAGAAAGAGCGCCGTTACAAAAGGGATGATGGATGAAGAAAGTGCATCAAGATTAACCGATACAGAGTGCTACAACTTAATTTTTTCAGCTGGTTTCTCTACCAAAACCGAGATATCTGATGTTTCAGGTAGAGGTGTTGGTATGGATGTCGTTAAAACACGTATTACCGGCATGAATGGAACGGTCCATGTTGAGTCTGAGTTAGGCTCAGGTAGCAAAATTGTCATTAAGTTACCACTAACATTAGCCATTATGTCGACACTAATGGTGAAGCTATCTGGTCAAGCTTTTGCACTACCTCTTTCCAGTGTGGTTGAAATCTTAAGTCTGGATTTATCAAATACGAATTTAATTAATGGCGAATTAATCGTGTTGGTTCGGGGTAAAGCGGTGCCGCTATATTACCTGAATGAATGGCTAATTCCTGGGTATGTTAAAGATGAATCCCATAATCAAAACCAGCATGTTGTGGTGGTGAGTTCTGGTCATCAGCATGTTGGTTTTGTAGTCGACCAACTAATGGGTCAAGAAGAGGTTGTTATTAAACCGTTAGGTGCTTTACTAACCCAGGTGGGTGGTTTGGCAGGAGCAACGATTACAGGTGATGGAGGAATAGCGATTATTTTGGATATACCTGGCATGCTTAACCGTTACGCATAAAGAAAGTTAGCTACCAATGAAGAGGGGCTGAACCTTTACAAGTGCATTGTATTGGTGAAGAGTAAAAGTATATTAAACTCAAACTAGTTGTGTTAACTAGCTTGGAAAGGTCTGTTTAAAATCACTTATTTTGAACATGACTTATTGCGGGGAATTGCTTGGATATTTTAACTATTTTAGGCGTTATTATTGGTTTTGGCGCCATTTTAGGGGGGAACCTACTTGAAGGTGGGCATTTAAGTTCACTCATCAATGGACCAGCCGCTGTCATTGTTATTGGTGGAACACTAGGCGCTGCCTTGTTACAGTCATCACTAAAAATTTATTTAGGGTCCTTACGCTTGTTTACTTGGGTCATTTGGCCGCCCAAACTTGGATTAAAAGAAAATCTCAAAAAAATAATAGAATGGAGTGAAATTGCTAGGCGAGAAGGCCTACTTGGTTTAGAAGCTGTTGTCGATGAAGAAAAGGATCAATTTGCTAAAAAGGGTTTACAGTTACTGGTCGATGGAGGAGAACCAGAAGTTATCAGGGATACCCTTTTATTAGAACTAGAAGCAGTAGAAGCAAAGCAATTACAAAGTGCAAAAGTGTATGATGCGATGGGAGGGTATTCCCCAACGATTGGAATTATAGGCGCAGTGATGGGGTTGATACACGTAATGCAAAACTTGTCAGACCCAAGTAAACTGGGTGGAGGGATAGCGACAGCATTCGTAGCAACCATTTATGGCGTAGGGTTAGCCAACCTTTTTTTATTGCCTGTTGCATCAAAATTAAAAACGCAAATACATGCTTACTCGCAAGCACGAGAAATGATTATAGAGGGTATTGCTGCAATTGCTGAAGGTGAAAACCCACGAAATGTAGAAATAAAACTACAAGGTTACCTTTGATAAATGGCTAGACGAAAGCGACCGATAGAAGAGACTGAAAACCATGAAAGGTGGCTCGTCTCTTATGCCGACTTTATTACGTTACTTTTTGCATTTTTTGTCGTTATGTACTCTGTTTCTTCGGTGAACGAAGGAAAATATAGGGTGCTATCATCTACCTTAGATGGTGCATTTAAAGGTAAACCGCGATCAATGCAGCCGATAGAAATTGGTGATTTACTTCAAAATAAACAACTTATCAATAAACTAATGGAAATGGGGAGTGGGGGTGATAAAATTATACCCGAACTATTTACTGATTCCCCGCCACAAAATTCGGCAGCTATTATTGATAATATCCTTGATGCAGATTATTCAGTGGCAGAGTCAGAGTTATTGGAGCAATTAGATAACCAATTAAATGTGGCCCTTTCACCATTGATTGACGATGACCTAGTGTCAGTTGAAAAGACAGATTTATGGGTTGAAGTTGAACTTAATAGTAATATGTTATTTGGTAGTGGTAATGCAACGTTATCTGATAGAGCGTTAAGAGTGCTTTGGAAAATTGCAAAACCACTCCGAAAAATTGATAACGCCATCCAAGTGGAAGGCTTTACAGATAATATTCCAATTAGTACATTTGAGTACCCATCTAATTGGGAATTGTCTGCTTCACGAGCAGCTAGTGTTGTTCATCTGTTCACTAAGTATGGTATTGAGCCCAGTCGTCTTTCTGCTGTTGGCTATGGAGACAACCATGCGATTGAGAGTAACGATACGATAGAAGGCCGAGAGAGGAATAGGCGAGTTATTATAATTATTCAGTCTAACGCCATATCAAGGTTTACAGAAAAAGCAAAGCCGGCCGATAAATTAGGTATGCAAAACAACATTAAAGAGGAGGAAACAGTGGAAATCATCAACTATGAAAAACCAGTGCCTCTTAGTACTGAAAAAACGGTACCGCTGATTCAAGCACAACCAAAACTAAATGCTGGGCTTAAACAAAAGAAAGCAGACGCAAAAAATAGTCGATTTAATAAATACTTAAAACAATGAAAACTTGGACAGTCTCAAATCAAAAAGGTGGTGTAGGTAAGACAACGACGGTTGTCAGCCTTGCTGGCTTACTATCTAAGCAAGGTAAACGAGTTGTCTGCATTGACCTTGACCCACAGGGTTCGCTGACGAGTTACTTTCGCCTAGACCCCGATACTATAAACAAAAGCGCTTATAATTTATTTAAAGACAGCTCAGAAAATCGTGAGCTTGACCCACTAAAGTATATAAGACCTACTTCATTCGAGGGCTTAGATATATTGCCGGCCTCAGTTGCATTGGCTACTCTAGACCGACAGGCCAGTAAATTTAAAGGATTAGGTCTAATTATATCGAATGTATTAAGTAAACTTAAAAGCTCTTACGATTATGTTTTAATCGATAGCCCACCAACATTGGGTGTCCTAATGATAAATGCGCTGGCAGCTTGCGATCATCTAATAGTCCCTGTGCAAACAGAGTTCTTAGCTATTAAAGGCTTGGAACGCATGATTAAAACGTTAGATATGGTTCAAAAAACACGCCACCACCCTCTTGAATATACGATAGTTCCAACAATGTTTGATAAGAGGACTCGAGCATCAATTAGTAGTCTAAATTCTTTAAGAAACCAGTATAGGGGAAACCTATGGCGAGGTTTTATTTCAGTTGATACACAGTTAAGGGAAGCAAGCCGCCTTGGAATACCAGGGCCAATTCTTACACCAAAATCTAAAGCTGTTGTTGGGTATGGAAAGTTACTTAAAACACTAATAGAACATAAAACTAAACTCAAATTGGTGTCTAACGATGGGCGATAATCAAGGAGAAAGGCTCCTTGACCATGAGGAAGCACTTGAAAACTACTTTGATAGTTTATTATCAAGCCTTGACCCACCAGTTATTAAACAACCCTCGATAACCAATAGAATTGCACTGGTTCCACCAAATGATGGTGGGACAGTATTACACCAAATAAATCCACTGATAACTGTCAAACGAGTCGAAGCTGAAAGAGTCGAAGCTGAAAGAGTCGAAGCTGAAAGAGTCGAAGC
>ERZ1027208.58-NODE-58-length-59920-cov-108.068989_pt1 | contig 59920 bp, 49 predicted proteins | sample MGYA00520867_ERZ1027208 | MGnify/ENA primary metagenome ERZ1027208 (study PRJEB33311, sample SAMEA4378413) | marine metagenome | biome: Marine biome; feature: Fjord; material: Water | collected 2014-07-20T08:00:00Z/2014-07-... | depth 75 m ... | reverse complement strand
GTTGCGCTCTCCCAGCTGAGCTAAGGCCCCAAAAGAGGATCGGCATTTTATGTAGATGACCCCCTGCTGTCAAGACAAACCCCTAGTTTTTAGCACTTATTTGTCGATATTCCTTTTCGAGCTTTTTCAGCTGCTTCTTTGAGGGCGCGCCCAGTGCCGCGAGGCCGTGCCGTACCCGAGCACGACACATGTCGGGGCCGAGTACGACCATCGAATCAAACAGCGGTGGCGCGGAGGGGCTACCGGCGATGGCGACAAATAACGGTGCCAGAAAGACTTTCAGTTTAAGGTCCAGAGCCTCGGACAGTGATGAGAGCGCTGCGTAGAGATTATCCCGCTGCCAGTCTTGTACGCCATCGAGCGCCCAGACGCTGTACTGGAGGATTTTTTGCATTTGCGCGGTATCGAGGCTTTTATTTGCGAAGCTCTCTTCATTCAGCTCAGGCAGGCCTGAGAGCAGAAAAGCCACTAGCGGCGCAACGTCACTGAATTTTTCAACCCGCTCTTTGATCAGTGGAATAAACTCGGCCAGGCGCTGCTCGTTTATCGCCCATTCAGCCATGCCCTGGGCGAAGCTGTTGTCGTCGAGGTCTTCGCGAATCCAGCGGCCATTCAGCCAGTCGAGTTTTTCAACGTCGAATACCGGGCCACCGAGGTGGACGTTATTGATATCAAAACTGCCGATCATTTCTGCCAGCGAGAACTTCTCCTCTTCATTGGGCATCGACCAGCCCATGCGCCCGAGGTAGTTGATAACGGCGGCGGGCAGGTAGCCCATGGCCTTGTAGAAATTAATGCTGGTGGGGTTTTTGCGCTTGCTGAGTTTGCTTTTGTCGGGGTTGCGCAGCAGTGGCATGTGGCACAGCTCGGGCATGGTCCAGCCAAAGTAGCGGTACAGCAGCTGGTGCTTAGGGGCGGAGTTGATCCACTCTTCACCGCGAATCACGTGGCTGATTTCCATCAGGTGGTCGTCGACCACATTGGCGAGATGGTAGGTGGGCATGCCGTCGGCCTTGAGCAGCACTTGCATGTCGATCTGCGTCCAGGGGATTTCGATCTCGCCACGCAGCATATCGTTGAAGGTACAAGTGCCCTCCTCCGGTATTTTCATGCGAATCACGTAGGGCTCACCGGCGGCGAGACGGCTTTTAATTTCATTCGCCGTTAATGCCAGGCTGCGACCATCGTACTTTGGCGTTTCGCCACGGGCCATTTGCTCTTTGCGCATTTCGTCGAGTTCAGCAGGTGTGGCAAAGCAATAAAAAGCGTGGCCGTCATTGACGAGCTGATCGACGTATTGGCGGTAAATATCCATGCGCTCGCTTTGACGATAGGGGCCGAAGTCACCACCGACATCGGGGCCTTCATCCCAGCTCAGGCCAAGCCAGTGCAGTGAATCGAAAATCATTTTTTCAGAGTCCGCCGTACTGCGCGCCTGATCGGTATCTTCTATACGCAGAATAAACTTACCCTGGTGCTGGCGTGCGAAACAGAGATTAAACAGGGCGATATAAGCGGTGCCGACGTGGGGATCACCCGTCGGGGAAGGCGCAATGCGCGTGCGAACAGTCATAGAGGGAACACCAGTACTTGTGAAAATAAGAGTGGTGAATTATATCGTGCTTTGACTCAACGGGTGAATAGCTTGTGGGCGACTAAACCAGTAACCCTGGCCGCCGGCAATGCCGAGGCTGATGAGCATATCCCAGTCAGCCTGAGACTCGACACCGGCGGCAATGACGGGCAGGGAGCGCGCCTCGGCAAGATGTACCAGAGCCTTAATGTAAAATTGATTATCTTTGACCGCGTGAATATTGCGGCTAAAGCTGCGATCCACTTTCAAATAGCGTAGCGGCAGGCTACCCAGATAAGCAAAACCCGAGGTGCCGAGACCAAACTCGTCTATCGCAAGCCCTGTGTCATGACCCGCCAAAATCGCCTGAAAGAGACGAATATCTGCCCCAGCAAGCCGAAACATGCGCTCTGAAAACTCAAAGGTTAGCAATTCAGCAAAAAGGGGATTCTCACCAAGAAACACATCCAGCCAGCAGTGGAAGTCAGCCGACTTCAAGGAGCTCAGGCAAATATTGACACTTAAGGGGTGCACCCTGCCCCGCCATTTTTCACAAAGTTCTGTGAGTACTAATTGATCCAGCTCAGTCGCCAGGTCCACGCGTTCAAAGGCGGGCATAACAATACACGACGTCAGGCCGGGGCCATCACTACCATCGGGGAAACTGGTGAATACTTCGTAGGCCGTCAGCTCTCGGTCGGTCGAACTAAACGTACCCTGAATATTGAACTGTATTTTTTTATCGGCGATGGCCTGCTCGGTGAAAGCTCGCCAGTCGATGGCCGAAATCGACACCAGCGGTGCCTCTGCACCATCGATATCGCTAAAACGCCCCCACTGACTCACCTCAACCTGAGTGAAAGAGCGCAGCACCATATCGACCTCACTGAGTAGTTCCGGCCCATTGCTGACACATTCGCTGAACGTAAAGCCCATATGTATGGCCAGCGGCCAGTCGTGCTGCCCTACCCAGCCAAGTTGTGAAACGGCATCAAATAAACCCTCGCCCAGCCGGCCCGCCTCCTCGAGGGGAATATCGCTGATAAAGACTGCAAATTCACGACCCTGACGCCGTGCAATCACTGCCTGGTCATAATCACCGAGCGAGGCTTTTAAACAATTTGCCACCGCTATAAGGACGCTATTGCCTTCAATCCGCCCCGCCAGCTGGTTGATTCGCTCCAGCTGCTGCACGGCAAAAATCATCAGTACCCCGGAGTGCCGGCCCGAATCGTCACCGGCACAACTGTTGAGGCGAGCGTCAAAATCAGCGCGGTTCGAGAGGCCCGTCAGTTGATCGGTGTGGGTTTGCACCCTTAAATTCCCAATCAAATCGAGCTGACTACTAAATAATTCTTTTAACTGACAAGACATGCGATTCATTGCCGTAACTAGACTTGCGAGTTCACGGGTGCGCGGTATCGCTGTCTGCTCGACAAACTCTTGTCGGCTAATATTGTAAACCTGCACCTCAAGGGCTTGTAAGGGCGCGAGTAAACGAACAATGGCAGGCCACAGCAACAAACCAACAGCGGCACTCACCAGTGTGAACCAGGCTAACTGCTGCAAGGCGAGATGCCACAAGTCGTTGTAAGCGTGACCCGGGTGACTCTCAACATGCAAGGTCCCCAGCCTGGTCCAGCCCGATGAAACCTCTGCAGAACCCTCATAGGCCGGCAGGTCTATGAAATTGACAAACCACTGGGGTGCCGTGTGCTGCGCACCAACAAAATTTTTGTCGATGACCAGACTGCCATCAATATCACGAAAATAAATACGTCGGTAAAAGCCATTATCAGACACAGTACTGAGAATGGCTTCAAGGGCGGCAACATCCTGTCGACTTGCCGATTGCGTCATCGACAGAGCGATTGAGGTCGCCGTATCTTGAGCATGGGTGCGCATTTGGTGTTCAACCAGGCTCTTGCCATTGCTCAGCCCGACGGCAATATTACCGATGTAGAGGAGGAGCATTGCCGCCAATATGGCGCTTAATAGCTGTCGAAACAGGGTCACGGAAAGCTTTCCAGAAACAAACGACCCGAGTCTAATTCAAGCCCTCGGCACAGCCAATACTCGCATCCCCAGTCTGAGAGCTAGTGAACATAAGTACCCTGACAGGCTGTTTTTACCCGCTGAGTGAGACTAATTAATTGCCTATTATGAAAAACCCCCAGAAACACAACGCTGTGCCCCTGAGGGTAATATTTTCGACCGCACTCGCCTTACTGAATAGCGCTACTTAAACACAAACCCGGTATCACCCAGAGTCACATGAATGGTGTGCCCAGGGCGGTAGCTACCGGCCAGCACTTCCTGTGCCAGTGGGTTTTCCAGCAACTGCTGAATAGCCCTTTTTAGTGGCCGAGCCCCGTAGACCGGGTCAAAACCGGCTTCGCAAATGCTTTCCATCACATCATCGTCGAGCTCAAGACTGAGCTCGCGATCGGCCAGCCGCGACTGCAACAGACTGATTTGAATATCGGCAATACCGCGAATTTGATCGCGCGCCAGGGGATGGAAGACCACCACCTCGTCGACCCGGTTAATAAATTCGGGACGAAAATGGGTGCCGACAACATTCATCACTGCCGATTTCATGGACTCGTAATTGTCCTCCCCGGAAAGCTCCTGAATAATATCTGAGCCCAGGTTGGAGGTCATGACGATAACCGTATTGCGGAAATCGACCGTGCGGCCCTGGCCATCGGTCAGGCGGCCATCATCGAGCACCTGCAGGAGAATATTAAAGACATCGGGGTGAGCCTTCTCCACCTCGTCGAGCAGTAGTACCGAATAGGGACGACGCCTAACGGCTTCGGTTAAATAACCGCCCTCTTCGTAACCAACATAGCCCGGAGGCGCACCCACCAGTCGAGCGACAGAGTGTTTTTCCATAAACTCTGACATATCGATACGCACCATGGCCTCGTCGCTATCGAATAAAAAGGAGGCCAGGGATTTACACAGCTCGGTTTTACCCACCCCGGTGGGGCCGAGAAACAGGAAGGAACCATTGGGGCGACTGGGGTCGGACAAGCCCGCTCGCGAGCGTCGCACGGCATTGGCCACGGCAATAACGGCTTCGTCCTGCCCGATCACGCGTTCGTGTAGGGCATCTTCCATGCGCAGTAATTTATCGCGTTCGCCTTCGAGCATCTTTGAGACGGGAATACCCGTCCACTTGGAGACAACTTCGGCAATTTCCTCTTCCGTCACCTTATTGCGCAAGAGCTGCATTTCGCGGGTTTCCGCCTCACTGGCAGCGGCTAATTGACCTTCCAGATCGGGAATGAGTCCATATTGCAACTGGGACATTTTTTCGAGATTGCCACTACGACTCGCGGTTTCCAGATCTAAACGCGCCTGCTCAAGTTTGCTTTTAATATGAGCAGAACCCTGCACCGCAGACTTCTCTGCTTTCCAGATTTCTTCCAGGTCGGCAAATTCCCGCTCGATTTGAGCAATATCTTGGTGAATTTTCCCCAGGCGCTTTTTCGAGGCTTCGTCCTCATCCTTTTTCATCGCCTCGCGCTCAATTTTAAGCTGAATCAAGCGTCGTTCGAGCTTATCCATCACCTCCGGCTTGGAATCAATTTCCATGCGAATACGGCTGGCGGATTCGTCAATTAAATCGATCGCCTTATCGGGTAATTGCCGGTCGGTAATGTAACGTTGCGATAACTTAGCCGCCGCAATAATCGCCGAATCGGTAATATCGACACCGTGGTGCACCTCGTAGCGCTCTTTCAGGCCACGCAAAATGGCAATGGTGTCTTCTTCCGAGGGCTCTTCAACCAATACCTTTTGAAAGCGTCTTTCAAGGGCGGCATCTTTTTCAATATCCTGGCGGTATTCATTTAAAGTGGTCGCGCCAACACAGTGCAATTCACCCCGCGCCAGGGCGGGCTTGAGCATATTACCGGCATCCATTGAACCTTCTGTCTTGCCCGCACCCACCATGGTGTGTAGTTCATCAATGAATAAAATGATGCGACCTTCCTGCTTGCCAAGTTCATTCAGCACTGCTTTAAGCCGCTCTTCAAAATCACCGCGAAACTTGGCACCGGCCAGTAAAGCCCCTAAATCAAGGGACAAGACCCGCTTGTCTTTTAAACCATCGGGCACTTCACCATTAATAATGCGCTGGGCAAGGCCTTCAATAATGGCCGTTTTACCCACACCCGGTTCACCAATTAATACCGGGTTGTTTTTTGTGCGACGCTGTAACACTTGAATGGTGCGGCGGATTTCATCATCGCGACCAATCACCGGATCGAGCTTGCCCTGTTCTGCTAGCTCGGTCAGATCAATGGTGTATTTGTCCAGCGCCTGGCGATTCTCTTCGGCATCGGCATCATTCACTGACTCACCACCGCGCACCTCGGCAACCACTTCCTGCAGGCGCTTTTTATCGCCATATTTAGCCAGCAACTTACCGGCGTCATCACTGCTATTAATTAAGGCGAGAAGGACGGTTTCACTGGAAATAAACTGATCACCCTGTTGCTGGGCCAGTTTGTCGGCAATATTAAACAGACGAGACAAACCCTGGGAAATACTGACATCGCCTGTCGGGCTTTGTATTTTTGGTAGCTCGTCTAATTGTCTGTTGAGTTCAGCCTGTAGACCCGCCACATCAAAGCCTGCCTGGCCAAGCATGGGACGTACTGTACCGCCCTGCTGATTGAGCAGAGCATGCATTAAGTGCAGAGCCTCTATGGCAGTCTGGTCACGACCCACCGCTAAGGACTGAGCGTCACCGAGGGCAGTTTGTAATTGCGTGGTTAAACGGTCTTGTCGCATTCAATATCTCCATCAAAGCATTTATCAGCGTTAACTTATCTGGGGACGAAGCCTTAATTTACAATTGCAGTAGACAATTTAATTGCCTTAGATCAAGTCAGCCATCAATAAACGACAAGGCTGGGAACTAAAGTTTATTGCTTATTTTTATCACGTCAAAGGCTGGCTCTTCATAGGGATGGGCCGCTTTTAAAGCGCTAATAGCATCATCAATATGCGCATCGGCACAAACCAGCTCAACTTTATATTCGGCGACGACGGCAACGACATCTTGCTGGCCAATTGCCGGCTGGCTACCGGCAAGTGGACGAAATTGCCCTTCACCCAGACACTGCCAGCTACATTTGTCGTAATTGCCGATACGCCCGGCACCGGCCAAAAAGAGGGCTTCTTTCACCGTCTCCAAATGGCTTTCGGGCACGTAGAAACAAATTTTGTACATATATAATCAGTACGATTATTTTAGATAATATGCCGTTAATAAAGGATATTAAAAAACTTACGCTGGTACTCCACCGCTAGTGGTTCGCCCTTACCCATGGATGCCAGCACATCGAGAAAGGCTTTTTTAGCCGCACCTTCCTGAAATTCTTTATCTTTTTTAACCACCATCAACAAGAGGTCGAGAGCTTCCTTGTATTGATTGTTTTGATTAAATTGCAGTGCCAGTTGATAGGCCAAATCAAGATTTTCCGGCTCTTTGTTCAGCTGTTCTTCCAGGGCCTGAATTTCCGGCGACTTGCCCGCTTCCTGCTTTAGCTGCAGTTTCGCGAACAGGCGATCGTAATGAGGCTCTCTATCCACCAGAGCGATGGCTTCCATGACGGTTTGCGCCTCGTCACAGCGATTCATTTCAATCAGCGTGAATGCCAGTGACATGGCGATATCGTAACGCTGTTCAGAGTCTTTATAGGCGGGCCGCAGGGTTTCCAGGGCGGCTTGATAGTCCTGATCCGCCAGCATTTGTTGGGCCTGTGCCAACTGGGCATCCCAGGGTTTGGGCAGGTGCTTATCGAGAAACTCACGAATTTCTTTCTCGCTTTGCGCACCCTGAAAGGCATCGACGGGCTGCCCGTCTTTCATAAAAATAACAGTGGGTAAGCTGCGAATACCAAATTGTCCGGAAATATTTTGCTGCTCATCGGCATTCACTTTTGCCAATAAAAACTGCCCGGCGTATTCATTGGCAAGCTTTTCAAGCACCGGCATTAGCGCCTTACAGGGTGCACACCAGTCGGCCCAGAAGTCGATAACGACCAGGCGCTTACTGGACTCTTCAAGTACCGCAGTTTGAAAATTTTGTTCGTTAACTTCAATAATATTTTCAGTGATGCCTGAAGCCACGCCTGAAAGCATTAAACCGTCCATCGAATTACCTGTTATCTCATTCATTTGACGAAAACCCTCGCATTTCTAAATAGTCGCATCCAGGCGCCATCTTCGTTCCAGTCGCCGGGATACCAGGAATTGGTTACCGCACGGAACACCCGCTCCGGGTGAGGCATCATTAAGGTGACGCGGCCATCGTCCGTCGTCACGCCACTAATACCCGCCGGCGAACCATTGGGGTTGGCCGGGTAGCGCTGGGTAACATTGAGTTCATTATCAACATAACGCAGGGCTGCCAGTCCCGAGGCATTTAAAGCTTCAAACGCCGAGGTATCCGTAAATTCCGCTCGGCCCTCACCGTGGGCGATGGCCACCGGCATATGTGAACCCGCCATACCCTGTAAGAAAATAGAGGGCGACGCTTCCACTTTAACCAGAGCCACTCGCGCTTCAAATTGCTCCGAGGTATTGCGTACAAAATGGGGCCACAAGTCGGCACCGGGAATTAATGATTTGAGATTCGACAACATTTGACAGCCATTACAAACCCCCAAACTGAAACTATCATCGCGCTGAAAAAAGCCTGCAAACATGTCCCTTACGGCAGAGTTGTAGAGGATGGTTTTTGCCCAGCCCTCCCCGGCTCCCAGTACGTCACCGTAGGAAAAACCACCACAAGCCACCATGCCTTTAAAGTCGGCGAGGTCGGCGCGGCCAGCAATAATATCGCTCATATGAACATCGACAGCGGCGAAGCCAGCACGATCAAAGGCGGCGGCCATTTCGACCTGACCGTTGACACCTTGTTCACGCAACACGGCGATACGCGGCTTAACACCGGTGTTGATAAATGGCGCACTGACATCGTCATTGACATCAAAGCTAAGCTTGGCGCTTAAACCGGAATCCCTTTTGGCAATCTGTTCGAACTCTTCCTGTGCACAGGCCGGGTTATCGCGCAGAGCTTGCAGTCGATAGCTGGTTTCCGCCCAGCGTTGCTGGAGGTCGGCCCGAGGCTGCGACACCAGAAGGCTACTCGCAGTGCTGATTTCGACGCGGTCTGATTTATTGGTGGTGCCGATGCTGTGTAAATAGGCGCCTAAACCGACGGCTTTAAAACGCTGCAGCACGGAATCAAGCAAGGCAGTCTCAACCTGTAAAACCGCACCTAACTCTTCGGCAAAGAGCATATCCAAAGGCTCGGCACCTTCGGGTAATTGCACAGATATCCCGCAATGCCCGGCAAAACTCATTTCTAGCAAAGTGGTTAACAGGCCACCGTCGGAGCGGTCGTGATAGGCCAGCAATTCATCGGCTTCAAGACACGCCTGCATCGCCTCGAAAAAGCCTTTAAACAATTCGGGCTTATCTAGATCGGGGCAGGTATCGCCCGTTTGCCCATAAACCTGAGCCAGCACCGAGCCGCCAAGACGGTAGTTGCCGAGACCCAAGTCCACATACAGCAGCGTGGTTTCAACACTGCCATGTTGCAATTGTGGTGTCAGTGTTTTACGCACATCGAGCACGGGGGAAAAGGCGGTAATAATTAAGGACATGGGCGAGGTGACGGCGCGGTCATCTTCGTCTTGCTGCCAGGCGGTGCGCATCGACATCGAGTCTTTACCCACGGGAATGGTGATGCCCAGCGCCGGACACAATTCCATGCCGACGGCTTCAACCGTGCGATAGAGCTTTTCGTCTTCGCCTTCATGCCCAGCGGCACACATCCAGTTGGCGGACAACTTAATATCGCACAACTGGCCGATGCGGCTGGCGGCGATATTGGTCAGCGACTCGCCCACGGCCATGCGACCGGAAGCAGCGGCATCAATCAGGGCCAGCGGCGTGCGCTCACCCATCGCCATGGCTTCACCGGCAAAGCTGTCGTAAGACACGGTAGTAACAGCACAATCGGCAACGGGCACCTGCCAGGGGCCGACCATCTGATCGCGAGCAACCATGCCGGTAATCGAGCGATCACCAATGGTGATAAGGAAGCTTTTGCTGGCCACCGTAGGATGGCTCAGCACCCGTTCGACGGCGTCGTTAAGGTCAATATTATCGAGCGCCAGAGGCTTTAGATCGAGGTCGTGTTTCGTCGCGTCACGGTGCATTTTCGGCGCTTTGCCGAACAGCACCGACATCGGTAAATCGACCGGTGAATTATTGAATTCACTGTCACTCACCTTCAGCGCCTGCTCTTCTGTGGACTCGCCCACCACCGCATAGGGGCAACGCTCACGTTCACAAATGGCGGCAAAAACATCGAGGTTTTCAGCGGCAATCGCCAACACATAGCGTTCCTGCGCTTCGTTACACCAAATCTCCAGGGGCGACATGCCCGGCTCGGCATTGGGCACGGCACGCAATTCAAAGCTGCCACCGCAACCGCCGTCTTTCACTAACTCGGGCAGCGCATTGGACAAGCCACCCGCGCCAACATCGTGAATAAAGGCCAGGGGATTGTCGTCGCCCAACTGCCAGCAGCGATCAATGACCTCCTGACAGCGACGTTCAATTTCGGGATTTTGGCGCTGCACGGAAGCAAAGTCGAGGTTCTCGCTACTGCTGCCCGTAGCCATGGACGATGCCGCACCGCCGCCGAGGCCGATCAACATGGCAGGCCCACCCAGCACCAGCAACTTATGGCCCGGCGCGAAGGGGGGTTTATCGACGTGATCAGCTCGAATATTGCCGTAACCACCGGCGATCATTATCGGCTTGTGATAACCCCGACGCTCACCGGCAACGTCCTGCTCGTAACTGCGGAAGTAACCGCAGAGATTCGGCCGACCAAATTCGTTATTAAAGGCGGCTCCACCGATGGGCCCTTCGAGCATAATGTCGAGACCGGAAACGATGCGCCCCGGCTTGCCGTAGTCGTCTTCCCAGGGTTGAATAAAGCCGGGAATACGCAGGTTCGAGACGCTAAAACCACTGAGGCCCGCCTTCGGTTTGGAGCCACGGCCCACCGCACCCTCGTCGCGAATCTCACCACCGGAACCCGTACCCGCACCGGGAAACGGCGCAATGGCTGTTGGGTGATTGTGGGTTTCAACCTTCATCAATAGATGAATGTCTTCCTGGGAATAGTCATAGGTGCCGGAAGCAGGGTCCGGAAAGAAGCGCCCGCCTTCACTGCCCGCCACCACGGCGGCATTGTCGGAATAGGCCGACAGTACATTCTCGCCACCCACGGCATTGGTATTGCGGATCATGCCAAACAGGGAGTTCGCTTGTTCTTCGCCATCGAGCGTCCAGCTGGCGTTAAATATTTTGTGGCGACAGTGCTCGGAGTTAGCCTGGGCAAACATCATCAGTTCAACATCAACCGGGTTGCGCCCGAGGCGAACGAAGTTCTCAACTAAATAGTCAATCTCATCGTCAGCCAGCGCCAGACCCAAATCGGTATTAGCCACGACCAGTGCCTCGCGACCGCCGCCCAGTACATCGACCAGTGCCATGGGCTTCGGTGTGTGGGCCTCGAATAAGCGTTCTGCATCGCCGAGTTCGGCAAAGACACACTCGGTCATGCGGTCGTGCAATAGCTCGGTCAGTGCCTGCCACTCCTGGGGCTCGAGCTCTCTCTTGCATTCGATACGATAACTCACGCCCCGCTCCAGGCGTTTAATACTGCCAAGGCCGGTATTGTGGGCGATATCTGTCGCCTTGCTCGACCAGGGGGATATCGTCCCCGAGCGTGGCAGCACGATGCAGCTCAAGGTATGTAAAGAAGTAGGCGTAGCGGAAACCTGCTCACCCTCGCCCGCAGGCCCGTAGCTGAGCAAGGCCTCAAGGGTCCCTTGCTCACTCGCAGTTAAGGTTTTACTGACATCCACCAGGTGAACATAGTCGGCATAAAGCGCCTTAACAGTGGCTTGTTCTGCTGCCAGAACAGCCAGTAATTTCTGACGTCGAAAGGGGGATAGGGCCGCAGCGCCACGCAGGGTCAGCATCAACAATTCTCTACAGGTTGGGAGGCTAAAAATGAGGCGCCATTGTACTGCAAATCACCAGCCTCAGCAGCCCTGTAAATGATGCTCAGAGAATTTTCTGATGTGTCGAAACCCCGACGGCTCAGCAACAAAAACAGTCATATTGATGACACCAGCCACTGTGATGCCCAGAACCTGTCTTTTAGGAGCATGCGTAACTTCGCATTCTTAATAGCATTTTTATTTCTAACCACGCATCACCTTAGCTTGCCTCGCATATAAGGCCGGGGCGGCACAGGTGAGCACGATAGTAACAGGCTCTGAATCTTTTAAAGGAGTAAGGCCCTAACTCCATCCTGTTAGCCGCAACCCTCTTTTGAACAACACACTGAAAATGGACAAGGTTAAGCGCCAAAATTGAAACACTCAATTATTAACGGCATTTTAATTGCAGATTTATTGCTAAGCGGTGTCTAAATTGAAAGCAGAGGAATCTACTTATGTCGCTATTCAGTCATTATCAGGAAAAATATCAGCAGACTCAGGAGGAGGACTGCAGTCTTCAGGACTACCTTTCCCTGTGTCGTGAAGATCCTGCCGTTTACGCCACCGCTGCCGAGCGCCTGCTGTTGGCAATCGGCGAACCAGAGTTGGTCGACACTTCACAAGACCCCAGACTGAGCCGTATTTTCTCCAATAAAGTTATTAGCCGTTACAAGCCCTTCGAAGATTTTTATGGCATGGAAGAAGCTGTCGAAAATATCGTCAGTTTTTATCGCCATGCAGCCCAGGGGCTCGAGGAGCAGAAACAAATTCTGTATTTACTCGGCCCGGTCGGTGGTGGTAAGTCATCGCTGGCCGAAAAGCTAAAGAGTTTAATGGAAAAGTACCCCATCTATTGCCTCAAAGACTCCCCCGTTTTTGAATCGCCGCTGGGCCTTTTTGAAAGGTCTGAGGATGGCGAAATTCTCGAACAGGAATACGGTATTCCCCCACGCTACCTACGCGCCAGGATGTCACCCTGGGCAGTGAAACGCCTGCACGAATACGGCGGTGATATTACCCAGTTTCGCGTTACCCGAGTCTTTCCCTCTCGTCCCGATCAAATCGGCATTTGCAAAACCGAACCCGGGGATGAAAACAATCAGGACATCTCAGCCCTGGTGGGCAAGGTCGACATCCGCCGTCTCGAAGAATTTTCTCAGGACGATCCCGATGCCTACAGTTATTCCGGTGGCCTGTGTCGCTCGAACCAGGGAATCCTGGAATTTGTCGAAATGTTTAAGGCACCTATCAAGGTTCTCCACCCCTTGCTGACCGCGACCCAGGAAAGTAATTACAACGGCACCGAGGCCATCGGCAACATCCCCTACGAGGGCACGGTGCTGGCCCACTCCAACGAGGCCGAATGGCAAACCTTTAAGAACAATCGCAGCAATGAGGCCTTTATTGACCGGGTTTATATAGTCAAGGTGCCCTACTGCATGCGCGTCAGTGATGAGATTAAGATTTACGCCAAACTACTGGAAAATAGCTCCCTGGACACCGCCCCCTGCACACCCGACACCCTGAAAATGCTCGCCCAGTTCACCACGCTGTCACGGGTCATTGAGCCGGAAAACTCCAGCATTTACTCAAAGATGCGCATTTACGATGGTGAGAACCTAAAAGACCTCGACCCCAAAGCAAAATCCATACAGGAGTATCGAGACAACGCCGGTGTTGACGAGGGCATGCAGGGACTGTCCACCCGTTTTGCCTTCAAGGTGCTGTCAAAAGTGTTTAACTTCGATACCACGGAAATCGCTGCCAACCCGGTACACCTGTTGTACGTACTAGAAAACCAGATTGAACAGGAACAATACCCGGCCGAAATTCGCGATCGCTATATGAATTTCATTAAAGAATATCTGGCACCTAACTATATCGAGTTTATTGGCAAAGAAATTCAAACCGCCTATCTTGAATCCTATTCAGAATACGGCCAAAACCTCTTTGATCGCTATGTTACCTATGCCGATTTTTGGGTCCAGGATCAGGAATACAGGGATCCTGAAACCGGTGAAATTTCAGATCGAGAAACCCTCAATGCAGAGCTTGAAAAAATTGAAAAACCTGCGGGTATCAGCAACCCCAAAGACTTCCGCAGTGAAATTGTCAATTTTGTACTACGCGCCCGAGCCAGTAACGAGGGTGACAACCCCAAATGGACAAGCTATGAAAAACTGCGCGCCGTAATCGAGAAAAAAATGTTTGCCAGCACCGAAGATCTACTGCCGGTCATTTCCTTCAGCGCCAAATCCTCAGAGGATGAAAAGAACAAACATCAAAACTTTGTACAACGCATGGTCGAACGCGGCTATACCGAAAAGCAAGTACGTTTACTCTCGGAGTGGTATTTGCGCGTCAGGAAATCGCAGTGAAATAAGCCCTCAGGGAGTCACCATGGGATTTCTGATTGATCGACGACAACAGGGTAAAAATAAGAGTGCTGTCAACCGGCAGCGCTTTTTAAAACGCCATAAAGCACAAATTCGCCGCTCACTGGAAGATCGCTTGCGCGATCGCAGTATTACCGACACTGACAAAGGCGAGTCAATCAATATTGCCGGCAAAGATACCACCGAGCCACGCTTCAATCATGGGCCCGGTGGCCGGCAAATACGTATTTTTCCGGGCAATCACGAATTCACACCAGGAGACAAATTACCTCGGCCCGAAGGGAGCGGTGGTGCTGGCGGGGGGGGGGATGCCAGTGATTCGGGCGAAGGTAGCGACGACTTTGTCTTCGAAATTAGCCAGCAGGAATTTCTTGAGCTGCTGTTTGAAGACCTTGAACTACCGAACCTGATACGCAAGCAATTAGCCCTGGATAAAGAGTACAAACCCCGACGGGCAGGTTTTAGCAGTAGCGGCTCGCCGTCCAACATCAGTGTCATTCGCTCCATGCGCTCTGCCTCTGCGCGACGCATTGCCATGAGCGCCGGCAAGCGTAGAGAGTTGCGCGCTCTGCAGGACGAGCTTAAAGCCCTATATGAACAACCCTCTTATCCGCCGGCATTGGCGGCTGAACTAGAAGAAAAAATCACCCATCTGCGCGAGCGAATCAACCGTGTGCCCTTTCTCGATGACATTGATCTGCGTTATCACCAGCAGATACTCGAGCCCGTGCCCTGCTCCAAAGCCGTGATGTTTTGTATTATGGATGTCTCCGGATCGATGGATCAGGCCACAAAAGATCTCGCCAAACGCTTCTTTATTCTGCTCTACCTGTTTCTCGATCGACACTACGAAAAAACAGACATTGTTTTTATACGCCATCACACCGTGGCCAGTGAAGTTGACGAGCACGAGTTTTTTTATTCGCGAGAAAGTGGCGGCACTGTTGTCTCCAGCGCACTGAAATTAACTCAGGAAGTTATCGACGAACGCTACCCCACCAATGAATGGAATATTTATGCGGCCCAGGCCTCCGATGGTGACAACTGGCCGGACGACAGTGCCCGCTGCAAACAGTTACTCGACAACTTACTGCCAAAACTCCAGTACTTTGCCTATGTTGAAATTTCTCAACGCGACAATGTGCTGTGGAAATCCTATCTATCAATAGAAGCAGAGCACAGTGAAACCTTTGCTATGCAGCACATCACCAGTGCCGCCGATATTTACCCTGTGCTTCGTGAGCTGTTCAGGAAACAAGACGCATGACTAAAAGCCAGGTGATTTCAAACAGTTCAGAGTGGACCTTTGAACTACTCGAGACCTATGAAAAAACCATTGGCGAACTGGCCGAGGGTTATCAACTCGACACCTACCCCAACCAGATAGAACTAATTAACTCAGAGCAAATGATGGACGCCTACACCTCCATAGGTATGCCCATTAATTATAATCATTGGTCGTTTGGTAAACATTTTATTGGCACCGAGCAAAGTTATCGTCGCGGCCATATGGGTCTGGCCTATGAGCTAGTCATTAATTCCAACCCCTGTATTTCCTACTTACAGGAAGAGAATACTCTGACCATGCAGGCCCTGGTTATTGCCCATGCCTGCTTTGGCCACAACTCTTTTTTTAAAGGCAATTATTTATTTCGCACCTGGACCGATGCCAGCTCCATCGTCGACTATCTGGTTTTTTCCCGAGATTATGTCAGTAAATGTGAGGAGCGCTACGGACTTGAGGCCGTTGAGTCCATACTCGATGCCTGTCATGCACTAATGAATTACGGTGTCGATCGCTACAAACGGCCCTACCCCCTGTCGCTGCAGGAAGAAAAGGAGAATCAACAGCAGCGGGAAAGTATTCTGCAACAACAGGTCAATGACTTATGGCGCACGATTCCCCAGCAAAAGAGTGGTGAGCAAGCGGAAGCAATACCGCACTACCCTTCCGAACCCCAGGAAAACCTCCTCTACTTTTTTGAAAAAGATGCGCCTCTACTCGAATCCTGGCAGCGGGAAATTATTCGCATCGTGCGAAAAATGGCCCAGTACTTATACCCCCAGCGTCAAACTAAGGTCATGAACGAAGGCTGGGCCTGTTTCTGGCACTACCACCTGCTATACGACCTCTACCACCAGGGTCGAGTCAGCGAGGGCTTTATGCTGGAATTTCTACAATCACACACCAATGTGGTTTACCAACCACCCTACGATCACCCCGGTTTTAGTGGCATCAACCCCTATACGCTAGGGTTTTCGATGATGCAGGATATACGCAGAATTTGCGAAACCCCGAGCGACGAAGACAAACGCTGGTTTCCCGATATCGCCGGTAGCCCCTGGCTGGAGACCCTACACTTCGCCATGGAGAACTATAAAGATGAAAGTTTTATCCTGCAGTTTCTCTCCCCCAAGTTAATTCGCGATCTTAAACTTTTCGCCGTGCTCGATAATGATAAAAATGACTACCTGGAGGTCGCCGCCATTCACAACGACAGTGGCTATCAAATCATTAGAGAAGCTCTGGCCGGCATGCACAACATTGGCAACGGTGAGCCCAATATTCAGATTGTTAATGCCAACCTTAGTGGTGACCGCAGCTTATTACTCCACCATTACGTTCACGACCACCGTCCCATGGAAGCGGCGTCAACCTCAGAGGTACTGAAATACATTCACCACCTCTGGGGTTTTAATGTGCACCTCGAGTCCATTGATCAGGACATTGTCAGTAAGAGCTATCAATGGCCGCCGCTAAAAGAAAAAGAAGAAGAAAAAGCCCTGACACCTACCATGGCAATTATGATTTAAGCCAGTATTAACAAGGTCATTAACGATTGCGATGATCTTTTTCACCGGGCTTTTTTGGGTGGGCATAGGGGTGGGGCCGTTCAGTCACAACATCAAAAGGCACAGCTCGCATTGTCTCGAGGCAACCATGCCAGGCAGTGATTAAGCGATCTTCGGCGACATAATCAAAACTATCTTGCAGGCGCTCTTCAACATCACCACCCGGTTCGGGTCGGTTTTCAAGCAACCAGTCGACAGTCAAACCAAGAGAATCAACACTTGAATGCACATCCCTGTAACCCAGTTGCTCTTTCAGTTTCGATAAATCGAGCACACGATGATGAGTACTGGGGCCCGTGGTGTAGGGCCGCGCCGGATGGGCGATCTCCCAGGGCATGGATTCAACAGGCAGAGCAGAACCCATTTTATTAGCAATAACCTCTACGACCTGATGAAAAGTCAGCTGGTTTTCATCGCCGCAATTATAAATTTGCCCCGCCGAGGCCTCAGGCTTATCGACCGCCAGCAACACTGCATGGGCAAGGTTGGCCACATAGCCGTGAGTGGTTAAGGTCAAACCTGCATCGGGCAAGACAATATAGGGGCGCTTATCGAGAATGCGGCGAATAATGCTCCACTCCCTTGGCACCAGCTGACGCGGGCCATAAACATAGGGGTAGCGGAAATGTGCTGCCTCAGGGTGATGCTCTAGAACAGCGTCCTCGGTTTGCGCAATCAGGTAGGAAAAGCGATGCTCAGCCTCGCTATCAACAACCGGGTCCGTTTCTGCAACCGGACACTGTAAACCCACGGGACTCATGGCCTTGGGGTCAAAGTATCCACGATAGCTGGCCACCCCGCCGACACTGACGAAACGCCCTACTTTACCCGCCAGGGCCTGTGCCAAAAAACGTACGCGCCCATAAGTCACAACGGCCAGATCAAAAGTGCGTCCGGCGAGGGATTCTTCTATCGTTTCGAGAAAGTGAGGATCACCGTGAATGTGCTCCACCTCGGGAGGGATTTCGGGAATTTCATGGGTACCCCGATGGAAGATGGCCACCTCATAACCCCTTTCCAGTAAACCATTCACCAAATAGGGCCCCGTCGGCCCGGTGCCGCCCACCACTAATGCTTTCATTCTCTCATCCTTTTATTATTAAATTGATTAGCCCCAGAAAAACACAGTGCAAGGCGATAAATAAACAGCGCCGATCATCTCAGAGGCAGACCACAGACGTCTAGTAGCAAGACATAATTCAAACGCACTTAAACGCGAAGAGCTATAGCACTTCTCCCTGGCTAAAAAGCAGTCTATGCTTGGGTTCTAAATTCTAAAAATAATTCCAAGCTGTCAAAACAAAACCTTCTCTTAAAACCACAAATAAAAATGCAGGAGCTTAGACATGCTCGACTATCTAATTAAAGGCGGCACCATTGTCGACGGCACGGGTACACCCGGCTATAAAGGCGACATCGGTGTCAAAGATGGACGTATTATTAGCCTTGGCGAAATCAACGAAGCGGCGCAAGAAACCATCGATGCCACTGGCAAGATTGTTGCGCCCGGTTTTATCGACTGTCACACCCACTACGATGCCCAGGTATTTTGGGACCCAGCGGTTAGCCCCTCGTCCTATCACGGTGTGACCTCGGTTTTCGCCGGCAATTGTGGCTTTTCTGTTGCACCACTGGTACCCGAAGCCGGCGACTATTTAATGCGCCTACTCGCCAAAGTTGAAGGTATGCCTTTGAAAAGCCTACAGGAAGGCGTGCCCTGGAACTGGACTTCCTTTGGTAGCTATCTCGACTGTCTCGACAATAAAATGGCGATTAATATTGGCTTTCTGGTCGGCCATTCGGCACTACGCCGTGTGGTGATGGGTGAAGACTCTGATAAAGAGGCAACACCTGCACAAATCGAGGAAATGAAAACGCTACTCAGCACATCACTGGCTGAAGGCGGCATGGGCTTTTCCTCATCACAATCACCCACCCACAATGACGGCGGTGGCGACCCCGTGCCCTCGCGTGCGGCGACCAATGAAGAGTTGGTCGAATTGAGTGCTTGCTTAAAGGACTACCCCGGCACCTTACTGGAGTTTATCCCCACCGTCGGCCCCTTCGACGACAAGCATAAACAGCTAATGACGGACATGTCCCTGGCGGCCCAGCGCTCTCTAAACTGGAATGTGTTGATCGTTAACCGTGGCTCGAAAGAAATTTACCAGCAGCAACTCACCGCCTGTGACTACGCCGCCGAGCGCGGTGCGGAAGTGAAAGCATTGACCTTCGCCCAGCCCGTGACACTTCGACTGAACCTATGGAGCGGCTTTGGCATGGACTCCCTGCCCGGCTGGGCACCTATTCTTGCCCTGCCTATGGACGAGCGTAAAAAAGCCTTTAGCGACCCGGCAACTCGCCAGCGTTTAATTGCAGGGGCGGCCTCGCCAGATATCCCCGTGATGCTGCGCGCCATGGGCAATTTCGCCCGCATGACCATTGAAGAAACCTTCTCACCCGAAAATGCCGCCTACGAGGGGCGCACCGTGGCAGAGATTGCCGCTGAACAGGATATTAGTCCCGGTGAAGCCTTTTTCAATATCGCCGTGGCCGATGATTTAAAAACCACCTTTCTACCAAATCTAGGCGGTCACGATGACGAAAGCTGGCAATTGCGCGGCGAAGTGTGGAAAGACCCTCGCACGCTGGTGGGCGCTTCCGATGCCGGTGCTCATCTGGATATGATCGACACCTTCGCCTTCAGTACCACTTTATTGTCAGAGGGTGTACGCCAGCGCCAGTTATTAACACTGGAAGAAGCCATTTACGAAATCACCGAAAAGCCCGCTCGCTTCCTGGGTTTGCGTGAACGGGGGCGTTTGAATACTGGCTGGTTTGCCGACATTACCATTTTCGACGAGGCCGCTGTAGGCAAAGGACCAATCCACACCCGCTACGATTTACCCGGTGATGCCGGTCGGCTGTATTGTGAGGCCGAAGGTATTAGCCATGTGATGGTTAACGGCGAAGTCATCGTGCAAAACAATGAACTAACCGGCAAGCGACCTGGCATTGTGATGCGTTCGGGGCGTGATACAGAAACTCCTCCGAATCCAGCTTCGCTGACTTAAGAGCCAGATTTTTATTTAGATCGCCAGGAAAATAAAACCCCGCCCATCATTGCGATGGCGCGGGGTTTTATTTAAGCAGACTATTATTTATTGGCGCAGCCGCATATTATTTTAAGGCGTGGATTTTTCGGTCATAATTAAAAAGCCATTTGCTTGGCCGCCAGCTCGCGCATAATCTCTTCCGAACCACCACCAATCGCATAAACTCGAACCTCACGATAAATGCGTTCAACCTTGTTACCGTGCATAAAACCACTGCCACCGAAGACCTGAACGGCTTCACGGGCACAGTATTCCATGGTTTCGGCCGCCATCAGTTTAACCATGCTTAATTCGGTAATAGGCATGCTTTCGTTTTCCATTTGCCAGGCCGTTTTTTCAATAAAGGCCTGGGTAGCGGTAATACGCTTCGCCATTTCGACAAATTTGTGGCGAATGACCTGATGGTCAATTAAACGTTGACCAAAGGTAATACGCTCCCGGGCCCACGCAACGGCTTCATCCATACAAACCATCGCCAGCGCGTTAGCCATTGCCGCCAAACCCAAGCGTTCGGCATTAAAATTACCGACAATAATGCCGAAGCCTTTATTTTCTTCGCCGATGAGATTTTCGACCGGCACTTTGCAGTCATTAAAATACAGCGCGGCTGTATCGGATGAATGCCAGCCCATTTTTTTCAATGAGGTTGCGGTAAATCCCGGTGTGTCTTTCTCAATTAATAAAAGGGAAATACCGGCACGACCGGGGCCTCCAGTGCGTACAGCAACGGTAAAGAAATCTGCCCGTGTGCCACTGGTAATAAACATTTTCGAACCATTAACAATGTAATGGTCGCCCTCACGTTTTGCCGTAGTTTGCAGGCTGGCAACATCGGAGCCACCCGAAGGCTCCGTAATAGCCAGCGCTGAAATTTTTTCACCGGACACAATCCCGGGAATGATCTTCTCTTTCATTGCCTCGGTGCCCAAATTAACAATGGGCGGCATGCCAATAGTGTGAGTAATCAAACTGGAGTTAACCCCACCGCCACCGGAGCGCGCCTGTTCCTGGGCCGAGATAATACTGAAGAAATGATCGGTGTCGGGCACACCGCCATACTCTTCCGGGTAACCCATTTGTAGTACACCCAGCTCCGCCGCCTTGGGATAAAGCTCACGGGGGAAGATACCCTGCTCTTCCCAGTCAGCAAGCTTCGGCGCTATTTCTTTGTCGACAAAGCGACGGTACATATGCCGCCATGCTTCGTGCTCATCGTTGTAATAAAGCTTGCTGAGGGGCTGGTCAAACCAGGAGGTGAAATCGCTAAGGGCCATGCTAGTTCCTCGATAACTTTTCGCCGCTCGATAAAAAGCATCCTACTTCCAGCTTAATTCCAGAGGAAAGCTATTGGCAGCAAATGCATTTAATCGAATAGCGAAACAACAAGTTAGGACAGTAGAGAGCGTCTCTGCTTGTCAGATAATGAAGGGGAGGCATTCTAACGACTTAGTGGTGTCTGACCCAGCGTTCAACTATTTCTGAATAAATTGAGGGAAATCTCAATAAATAGCACAGGGCATTGACATAAATAATGCAGAGCGAGAAATGAAAAGGAGGGAGTTAAAGTCTTGGCTGGATAATTAAGCCAAGCCCCAAGTCTGCAGCAAGGGGCTTAGCAGCAGACTATCAGTTACTTACAATCCCAGTTGTCGGGCTGCAAGGTCGCGCATAATTTCTTCCGAACCACCGCCAATGGCGTAAACACGCACTTCGCGGTAAATGCGCTCGACTTTATTGCCGCGCATATAGCCCATGCCACCGAGGATTTGTAGCGCCTCGCGAGCGCAGTACTCCATGGTTTCTGTGGCGTGCACTTTCAGCAAGCTAAGCTCAATCACTGGCACTTCGCCCTGATGCATTTGCAAAGCTGTACGCTCCATCATCGCTTGCGAGGTCAGAATGCGCTTTGCCATTTCAGCAATTTTGTGGCGAATCACCTGATGCTCCATCAAGCGATTACCAAAGGTGACGCGCTCGCGCGCCCAGGCCACGGCCTCATCCATACACACCATGGCAAGGCCGGTAGCGAAGGCAATAATACCCAGGCGCTCTGAATTGAAATTGAGCATGATGCCAGAAAAGCCTTTATTCTCGACGCCAATCAAATTCTCGACCGGCACGCGGCACTCATCAAAAAACAACGTCGCGGTATCGGAACACCACCAGCCCATTTTCTTTAATTCGGTTTGGGTAAAGCCCGGCGTGTCTTTTTCAATTAACAAAAGGGAAATACCCTTCCGCCCCTCTTCACCCGTACGCACGGCGACCGTGTAGTAGTCGGCACGAATACCACTGGTAATATAGGTCTTCGAGCCATTAACGATGTAATGGTCGCCATCTCTACGGGCCGTGGTTTTGAGGTTGGCAACATCGGAGCCACCGGTCGGCTCGGTGACCGCCAATGCTGAAATTTTCTCACCACTAATCACCTCGGGCACAATGCGGGCTTTCATTTCCTCGCTGCCCATCGCCAGAATAGGCGGCATGCCAATACTGTGACTATTCAAACTGGGGTGTACACCCCCACCTCCTGCACGAGCCAACTCCATGCAGGTGACAATATCAAAGAAGGGATCGGGCTTCTCCACGCCACCGAACTCTTCGGGGTAACCGAGTTGCAGCAGACCAATATCCGCCGCCTTTTGATAGAGCTCACGGGGAAAGGTACCCGCCTCCTCCCATTCTTCGACGAAGGGCGAAATTTCTTTATCAACAAAGCTGCGCAGAGCGCGACGCCAGGCTTCGTGGTCTTCATTGTAATACTGTCCCGACAGGGGCTGATCGAACCACGAAGAAAAAGTACTTAAAGCCATAGGTTTCTCTAATTAATTTATTTTTTTAGTATATATATTACGAAGGTTGCGCGGCTGGCAATTCAAGTGTCAGCACGGCGGGAACACAAAGCCCACTCTCTGTCGAAATATTAATACTGACATCGACCAAATACCGACCATCATCCTGATAACATTTTTCGACCTTACCTTCGCCTTGTATAATATCACCGGCGTAAATAGAGCTACGCATTTGCATTTGTCGCTTGCGGATAAAGGTATGGGGGCCGGCCCAGTCTGTTGCGACCCTGTCAATAAAGCCTTCAATAGCCATGGTATTTAAATAGATTTCTTTTTGCCCCTGGTGCCGAGCATAGGCGGGGTTATGGTGGCCGGGAAAATAGTCCTGCGTGGCTGCCGCATCGAGAATCACACGTTCGAAGGGCACATCCATCGTGATGCTCGTCACCGCATCGCCTTCGCTAATTTCATTCCAGTATTTAAAGGTGATTTCGCGGCTCATGATTCTTCCTCCGGAACGTAATAACGAAATAAGCTATTCGTTTGCACAGCAATAAGCTGGTCGCGCTGATTAAAGAATTGCGCTTTAGTGGTAAGAAAGTGGCCTATACCCAAACGGGTTTTCTTTTCTTCCGACACATCGGTGAGTTCATCAACAACCGATACTCGGTCACCCAGGTACAAATGGCGATGAAATTCGGTATTCGTGGCGACGTTAATAATCGTATCGCCCGGCAGAGGAATAGTCATCGCTATAAAGTAATGCTTGCGCTCTTTTTGCGGATGCCATTGCAGTGACATCGGCCAGGTCAGCAGTAAACCCGATGGTGCAACTATGCCACCCCATTGTTTATTGGCGTATTCTTCATCCCAATAGCTGGGATTACCGTCCTCCACCATTGAGCAATAAATCTTGATCATTTCCCAATTCACTGAAAATTCAGAAACCACCTTTTCACCCGGCTTATTCAGCAGCTTTACGGCATCTTCGTAGGTGCCGTAAGCCAGGGGAAAGGGTTCGTTAAATATTTCACTCATAGATGTATCCTCAATTTTTTATTTTGCGGGCTGAAATTGCGGGATCTTCATATCGCCGCGTGCTTCAAATAGCACTTCAACGGCCATATCAACACTCACCGTATCGACATCACAATTAAGCACGTTGGCCATCATCCGTGGGCCTTCATCCAGCTCAATAATTGCCAGCACATAGGGTACATCGCCTTGATAAGACGCTAATGGCGACTGGTAAATGACCGAGTAGCTGTACACCTTGCCCTTGCCGCTGAGCTGCTTCCAGCTAATATCCTGATTAAAGCAGGTGGGGCACCAGAGGCGGGGGTAATAGAAGCTGGCTTCACATTCCCCGCAATAGGGCAGTACCAGCTTTTCATCTTTCGCGTGCTGCCAGTAAGGTGCGGCACACTTGGTGATTCGTGGTTGAGGCTTTTCGGGAGGGGCTGTCTCGCCCGTGGTTAAATCATTCATAGGTTTTACCTGTTATTTATAGCGCTTAATTAAGCGCTGCGACCCAGAATTAATGTCGAATGCTCACTCATCATGCCACCGTAGGAATGGACGATGCCGGCATTGGCTTTATCGAGTTGGCGCTCACCGGCAATACCCATAATCTGGCGTATGCCTTCAACAATCATCGACATACCCGAGGCATCCCCGGTGTGGCCAAAGGAGAGTAAACCGCCAAAGGTATTCACCGGAAAATCACCCCCCGGTTTTGCCGCACCCGACTGGAAGAACTCACCGCCCTTGCCCTGTGGGCAAAGCCCCAGCTCCTCCATAAACACCAGCGGATTAATACTGAAAGCATCATAAATTTCTGCAAAATCGATATCGCTCGGGCTTAAACCTGCCATCGCATAGGCCTGTTGGCCCGATTTACTGCAGCCGATATCGGTCAGACTCGCAGCCTGGTGAATATTGCGGTGATTGTGAAACTCACCCATGCCCAAGACATAGGCCGGTTGTTGATTAATGCGTTTGGCAAAGGCTTCACTACACACCAGAAAGGCCGCGCCGCCCTCGAGGGGAATAGAACAATCGTAAAGATTAAAGGGCGAGGCAATGGGTCGTGATTGTCGTACCTTTTCGACGCTTAATGCTTCGCTACCGTACATGCTGGCATCGGGATTCAATAAAGCCCACTCGCGGCTCGACACACAAACCTCGGCCAACTGCTCCACCGTCGTGCCGTACTCATGCATATGCCGAGTCGCCACCTGTGCATATAAAGCCGGAATAAAGGTGCCGTAGGGAAATTCGTAAATTTCATGGCTGACCATGCGCGCCATAGACTCCGCACCGCCGGTACTCACCTTGGGGAATTTACCGGCGCCAACACACAGCACACTGTCGACCTTGCCCTGCTGAATCGCTAGCACCGCACGCTGCACCATCAGGCCATAGGTAGAACCACCTGCGTTCATGGTGTCGGCAAACAGGGGCTTAATACCCATCTCTTCGTAAAGCTGCTCGTGGACAAAAATATCATTGCTACCACCACCCGCCATTCCAGAGGGGCAAGCCAGCAGGCCTTGAATATCGGTGGGTTTAAGGGACCACTCGGCGAGAAATTGGCGAATCACCTCAATGTACAGATCATAGCCGTCCATCTCGGGGTAGCGGCCGGGCTTCATTTCAGATACTGCAGCAATAGCTACAGGGTTTAGTTTTGCCATCGTTGACGGCCTCCTTTTTATTGGCTCTGAGATAGGCGATAACAGTATAAATATTCGCAGTAAAAAGCACTAAACAGGTGTTTTTAGCAACGCCAACCCGGTGCTGTAAGAGAGCCCCCCGCATCGGTAACGGTTTTAAAAAAACCTGCTTTTCGAAACGCTTTCCACCACCACAGCTTTACCGGGACTTGTGAGCAAGTCGATATAGAAGCTCTATATAGTTGTCTAAAATCAAGTGAAGGGAATATAAATATTCTCTGTATTAAAGCCCCACTAGCGAGGCTTAGCACCTGATAGATGATCCATTTTCGTACCCATTCATATAAAAATAAGTAGCATGTAGTTTATGTATAACAAGGAAGAGCAAAGAGATTACCAAATGAGCTCACTATCTGGTGGCCCAGTTATGACTGGTGGGTATCAGTTCAAGAATAGTAACAATCAACATGCCCCACCCTATCAATTGCGAACAGCAAAAAACCCAGCTCAAATAGATGATATCAACAGTGTCAAACCTCGGGTTCTTGTTATCGACGACGACCTCACCCTTCTTCAACTCGCTCAAGATAGACTGACAGATGAAGGCTTCGAGATTATTACGGCGAGCGATGGCGAATCCGCTCTACAACTCTTCATTCATGCCAGTACTAGCGCCCAGGCCTTCAAGGCTGTCTTACTCGATGTAGAAATGCCGGGGATTGATGGCTTCCAGGTTTGCGAACGCATTCGCGCCCTGCCCGACGGGCTTGCCATACCCATCATTATTATCAGTGGCCAGGAAGATAGGGCTGCCGCACAAAAAGCCTATGAGGTACGCGCCACAGACTTTAGCAACAAGCCCACAGACTGGCTGGTGCTGGCCCAGCGTCTGCGTTATGTTCTTCGAGCCTCAGCGGCGTTTAGTGAAGTCAAGCGCAACCACCAGCGACTAGCCGATGCTCAACGAGCCACCCGCATTGTGTATTGGGAGTTTGACCCCCGGGCTGATCAAATCTATATCGTTAAAGCCGATGGCGCCTTACAAGAAATAAAGAATAGCCACCTGTTTTCTTTTCATAACATTTTGCGGCATGTGCATCCTGCCGATCGCGCCGCTGTCGAAAACTACTACAAAAAAATAACCGGTCAGCAACCCGATGTTTCGTCGGCTATTGAATACCGCGTTTTAGAATTTGGCGGCGACGGCAAGTCCTATCACACCTTCCATACCGAGGCACATAGAGACCTCAATGGTGAAGAGTCCATCGATCATGCGCGACGTATCTACGGCTTAACCCAGGATATTACCAAGATCCGCTTGAATGAAGAAAAAATCCAGCAGCTATCCCACTTTGACGAACTCACTGGCCTGCATAATCGCAGCGCCTTTCTGGAAAACCTGACTGTCGCCCTGGAGCTCAACAAAACCAGCCAGGTCAAACTCGCCACTTTCCTTGTTAACCTCGACGCTTTTAAACGGATTAACGAGTCCTTCGGCCATCATATTGGCGATGCTCTCATACAGGCCTTCGTGCAACGTGCCAGAGAAGATTTCCTGGCCAACAAAATAATTAATCAGGACATTGGGCCAAAAAGAATGGCCCGCTTAGGCGGCGATGAGTTCGCCATCATGCTCAATGTGGGTAACGAAGACCCGAAAATATTTGCCTTGCGAGTCGCCGAACAACTCAAAGAAAGTACCCGTAAAGCCTTCGCTATCACCGCCGAAGGAAGCGCAAGCGACACTAGCTTAGACATAATGATCAGTCTCTCTATCGGCATTGCCATTTATCCCGACGATGGCGCAAATACCACGCTGCTGCTGAAAAATGCCGATACCGCATTAAACAACGCTAAACGAAATGGCAAGAACCAACACCAGTTTTACAATAACGCCATGTCTGTCGCTGGCAGGGCTCGCCTCGATCTTGAAATTGAGCTACGCCGTGCCATCGAGCAGGAGCAACTTGAGCTCTATTATCAGCCCCAGGTATCGGCCAGCAGCGGAAAAATGACTGGCGTTGAAGCCCTCGTGCGCTGGAACCACCCACAACGCGGCAGAATACCCTCGGCAAGATTTATTCCCCTGGCCGAAGAAAGCGGCCTTATTCTGCCGATGAGTAACTGGATTGTGAGCGAGGCCTGCCAGCAGAGTAAACGCTGGGGCGACTCAGCACTCGAGCCATTGTCGGTCGCCATCAACCTCAGTGGCATGCAATTTAGGCAAAGTGATTTTAAACAGAACATCGAAGCTATTTTTGCAGAAACGTCTGTAGACCCAAGTCTTATCTGCCTGGAGCTCACCGAGAGTGTAATTATGGGTGATGCTGAAAACACCATAGCGACGCTGCACGGCTTGAAAGAGCTGGGCGTCAAACTGTCCATCGACGACTTCGGCACCGGTTATTCTTCCCTCAGCTATCTGCAAAAATTCCCCCTGGACACCCTGAAAGTGGATCGCTCCTTCATCACCGATATCGGTGAAAATAGCGACAATATGGCGATAACCGAAGCCATCATCGCCATGGGGCACAGCCTCGGACTGCAAATCATTGCCGAGGGTGTGGAGACTCAGGCGCAACTCGACTTTTTGATCGCCAGGTCCTGCGAGGTCATACAGGGTTTCTTTTTTAGCAAAGCCATCCCCGCAAGCGAAATACCTGCATTCGCCAAAAACTCGCACAGGCTTTAAACTAGTGCTCCTATTAATGAGTGACCCAACCGGGAAGAAACGCTAAGGAACAATCAGTAATGAGTGAGAATCGACTACCGCAGCTTGAAGGATTAAGACAAGTTAAGCTCAAGGACGACTCTCCACAACAAACTAGTATCAACAAATTGATCGGGCAATCAGCCCTGCTCGGCTGCCTAACACTATCCTCTCTAACGATGGCCGCAGATAGCTCCCTACAACAATTGAAAAGCTTCAGCCTTGCCGAACTGGCAAACCTGGAAGTATCCATTGCCAGCAAAACCCCCCGCAAAACGAGCGAGATAGCGGCGGCGATCACCGTGCTGACCGCCGATGATATCCGCAACTCTCTGGCAACAACTATTCCCGACATCCTGCGGCTGGTACCCGGCTTACAGGTGGCCCGTATCGATGCCCATAACTGGGTTGTCTCCAGCCGTGGTTTTGGTGATCGAATGACCAATAAACTGCTAGTGATGATCGACGGGCGCAACATTTACAGCCCTCTTTACGGCGGTGTTTTATGGGACCAGCACGACGTGGTACTCGACGATATCGAGCGTATTGAAGTCATTCGTGGCCCTGGAGCCTCGGTATGGGGTGCCAATGCCACGAACGGTGTGATCAATATCATCACCCGCAGCGCGATGGATACGGCCGGCACGACGGCAATGACCGCGACCGCCGGAAGCGAAATGTCGTATACCAGTCTGCGCACTAGCGGTGAGCTATCGGCAAACGGCGCCTATCGGGCCTACGCCAAATATCGCAACCACGATGATGCGGTCTACCACGGCGGCTCAAAAGCCGCCGATGGCTGGGATGACTGGCGCACGGGCTTTCGCATGGACTGGCAGGGCGACAATGACAGCCACATCACCCTGCAAGGCGATATGCACCGCGGCGACTTTTCGGAGCGCATCAGCGTACTTGACTTCGCCCCGCCCTTTTCCCACTTAATCAATGATGATGTCGATGTCTGGGGGCATAACATTCTGGCACGCTGGGCCACGACATTAAACGGCGGTGGGCGCAGTGAATTACAGGTCTATTACGACAAACAGCAGCGCGAGCAGTGGATTATTGAGGAAAGCATCGCGACTTACGACATTAATTACAATTACCAGTTTCCCCGCCTGGGCGCGCATTCAATCATCACCGGGGGAGGCTACCGCTATATCGACGACGATACTCCCGATGGCGATCTCAGCATGGGGCAGGTGCGTTTTTTCAAGCCCGAAAGACGCGATGACGAGTTGTTTAGCTTTTTTATACAGGATGAAATCGAACTACTCGATAACACGCTTTGGTTAACACTGGGTGCCAAATTTGAGGACAATGACTACAGCGGCTTCGAGGCCCAGCCCAATATTCGCCTGCGCTGGGTCTTTCGTGAGGGCCACACACTGTGGGGCGCGGTATCACGCGCCGTTCGCACCCCATCCCGAGTCGACCACGACGGCTTTGTCGTGGTGAAAATCCTTGATGCCGGCCCCCCGCCCGTCGCTCTGGTGTATCAAGGTAATGACAATTTTGACAGTGAGGAGCTGACCGCCTGGGAACTGGGTTACCGCTTTCATGGCAGCGATACCCTGAGTTTTGATCTCAGCCTGTTCTTTAATGACTACGACGACCTACGCTCAGGAGAAAAGCTTGGCATTGCCCCCCCACCACCCGTATCACCACCAGTATTTGGCTTACTAGTAACACCCACTAATCGCTTGTATGCCGAATCTCACGGTCTGGAATTGAGTGTTGACTGGCGGCCCTCCACGCAGTGGCAAATCAATTTCGGCTATGCCTATCTCGACATCCAAACGCACGCCAAGTCATCGACTAACGACATCCTCCCCAGCAGCACAGAGGGTTTAAGCCCCGAGAATCAGTTTACCCTCAGCACTTATTACAAAATCAAAAGCAATGTGCAATTCAACCTTATCGGCCGCTACGTGGATGAGCTGCCCACCAACGATACCGACGCCTACTTCGAACTCGATGCCGGCGTCGAGTGGCAGCTTAAACCCAGGCTTGCCTTATCCTTCGTTGGTCGCAATTTGTTGGACGCAGAACATAGAGAAACCAGCGACACCTTTTTATCGACAGAGGAGACCCTCGTACAGCGGGAGTTCTACCTTAAAATGGACTGGCAATTGTAGAATATGAGAGTAATAGGACTTAGACGCTTTACACCCGTCAAAACTATGCGCGCCATCGCTAGCAAAAAACTGTCTGCAACAGCGCGGGGCCTCTGCCTTATTATTGGCCTCAGCCTGGTCACGCTCCCTAGCTTTGCAGCCAGCTTTAGCGATCATCAAATCAAGTCCGTGTTTCTTTTCAACTTCGCCAGTTTTGTGCGCTGGCCCGAGGCAGCCTTTGCCGCTGAAACATCGCCCTTTGTTTTTTGCGCCAGCAATGCCCACTCACCCACCATCAAAACACTGCGCAAGGTGATTGAGGGCGAAAGCGTCGGTAGTCATAAGCTGGTACTCAAGGTACCTTTTGAGCCAGCTGATCTTACCAGCTGCCACATTCTATTTTTAGAAGAAAGTGATCTTCCTCGGTACCAGGATATTTTGCCCCGTTTATCGACGGGTTCCCTGTTAACCGTTAGCGACACAGCAAATTTTGTCGATAGCGGAGGCCTGATTGAACTCGTTCAACATAAGGCGCAAATTCAACCGACCATTAACACCAGTCAATTAGAGCAATCAAAACTGAGTATCAGCTCCACCCTGCTGCGCCTGGCCAATATTTACCGCACTCCTGAAACAGGAGAAACGCCGTGACTTATTTAAAAAATCTGAGCATCGCGCAGAAAATCATTGCCATTGTCATGTTCATCAGCCTCGGCGTACTGCTCAGTTTAGCCATCATCTACGGCTACTTTTCACTACAGACAAACCAGAAAAACTTTTCCGATTCTCTACTGGTGCTCAGCAAAACGATCGGCATCAACGCAACGGCGGCCATTGCCTTTAAAGACCCCGCCACCGGCGTAGAAATACTCACCGCCCTGGAAGCGAGTAGTGATATTGCCTCGGCACAGCTCTACGATAAAAGCGGTAAAATCTTTGCCCATTATGAAAGTCCAGCGACTAGCAACCAAACACTACTGGAAGACATTTCCAGGAGCCTTGCACAACGCGAAATACTGCCTTCCAACATTAAAAGTACTTTTCGGGCGGGCTATATCGATGTGGTGCAGCCCATTTCGGTGGGTGATAAAAACATCGGTTATATCGCCATACAGGGCAACCTTTCAGCGATCTATGAAGATTTTCAGGAGCAAGTGATCTTGATGGGCATAATGTATTGTGCCGCTGTCCTCGTCACTTATTTACTCGCCCGGCGCGTACAAACCATCATCTCCTCGCCCATCAAAGAGCTGGCAGAAACGATGCAAAGTGTTTCTGCCCAAAATAATTATGCGCTGCGCCTGAAAAGCCCGGGCAATGATGAGCTCGGCAGCCTATTCGATAGCTTTAACCAGATGCTCGGACAAATCCAGAGCCGCGATGAAGGGATTAAAGAAGCCAGGAATATCGCCGAAGCCGCCAATAAATTAAAAACCGAATTTCTCGCCAATATGAGTCATGAAATTCGCACCCCGATGAATGGTGTGCTCGGCATGGCTGAATTACTGGACAATACTGAACTCAATAGTCAGCAAAAAAAGTACATTCAAACCATACGCCGCTCCGGCGATACCCTGCTCAGTGTGATCAATGACATTCTCGATTTTTCCAAAGTGGAAGCCGGCGAGCTCAACCTGGAAGAGGAACCCTTTGAGCTGGAACCTTTAATTGCCCATGTGCTGGAATTATTTCAGGATTTGGCCGATCGCAAACAGCTCGATTTGAAAGCCGTACTAGCACCCTCCCTCCCCGCTTACTACGACGGCGACTCAATGCGCCTGACGCAAATTTTAATGAACCTGGTGGCTAACGCCATCAAGTTTACCCACCATGGGCAAGTCACTCTTACTGTGACTCTGGAAGACGAAAGTAGTAACAATGCCTGGCTGTGTTTTAGCGTCAATGACACCGGTATCGGTATTGCCAAAGATAAAGTCGCCAGTATTTTCGAAGCCTTTCAACAAGCCGACGGCTCAATTTCTCGCCAGTACGGCGGCACGGGGCTTGGCCTGGCGATCTCCAGCCAACTGATCAAACTCTTCGGCGGTGAGCTCAACCTGGAAAGTAAACTTGGCCTGGGTAGTATCTTTTCTTTTACTATCCCGCTAGCTAAAAGCAAGGTCATAGCGCTCTCCCCCCAAGTCGAACACTCTGTTAACCCGAATGAGCCCCTGCCCACCATGGACACTGACGTACACAACAAAGCTATCAGTAACACAACAAACGGCAAAATCCTGGTCGCCGAAGACAATCCCGTCAATCAAATGCTGGCCTGCGATATGCTCGAGCAAATTGGCGTCGAGACCGATGTCGCCAATAACGGTCAGGAAGCCTTCGATGCCGCGTGCAAACAACGCTATAGCCTGATTATGATGGATATTCAAATGCCCCAGGTCGATGGCCTTGAGGCCACGGCGCTGATCCGGGAACACGAGGCAGAGCTAGCCTATCGAACACCCATTGCCGCCGTCACCGCCAATGCCATGGCCGGCGATAAAGAGCGGTTTTTAGAGGCGGGAATGGATGACTATTTGAGTAAGCCCTTCGGCCTGCAAAGCCTCAGAGAACTGGTGGACCGCTGGTTACAACCGGCCGACTCAGAAGGCGATAGCTCAACAAGCGAAGAAGACACAGCCGCTGAGGTACTCGATCCAGCAATCCTGAAAAGCCTCACCGATTACTACTGTGGCGATAAATGGCCCCGCTTTCAGCAGTTGCTGGCGGCCTTCACAGAAAGTGCCGATGGCCAGATTGCCAGCTTGAAACAAGCCGCTGAAAACGCGGATGCAGAGGCTATTCGCCAGGCTGCTCACGGACTTAAATCATCGAGTGGCAATCTCGCCGCACTGCAACTGTCGCAGACTTGTGCCCTAATGGAGGCCGAGGCCCGCGCCAACCGACCCCAGCCTGCCGCTGAATATTTGCCGCAAGTACTGAGGCAATACGAAGAGGCTTGCAGTGCCTTAAAGCAGCTCGATTACAGCTAAGCACTGAAAAGCGCTATAAACCCGACACATAAAAAAGCCGCGTTTAATCACTATTAAACGCGGCTTTTTGTAGCAGGCTTAAATTACCACTTAACAACCGTGGTGCCGACATTGCCAAAGCCGTGCATGGATTCAATCGCCCCTGCCGCTTCTTCAACGGGAATCACGCTAGTCACCATCGCTCCGGGGGTTAACTTACCGGATGTCACCATATTCAGCATCGCTGAGTAACGCTGAGGCTGCATGCCGATGGTGCCAATAAATTCAATCTCTCTGGCAACCATCAAATCAATGGGCAAGGCGATAAAGCCTTTTTCCGCCTGAGTCGTCAGACCAATTTGCAGGTGTCGGCCTCGCGAGCGCAGGCTCATAATTGAATTCAGGCAGGTCGTTGCAATACCCAGGGCATCGACAGAGATGTGAGCACCACCGCCAGTGATCTCAACAACCGCTTCGCCGACATTGCCACTTGCGGCATTGACGGTAGCAACGGCACCCATCTTCTTAGCCATTTCGAGGTTCTTGTCATTAATATCGACGGCCACCACATTGGCACCGAGGGCATTGGCAATCTGTGTCGCCGCAAGGCCGATACCGCCACAGCCGTGGATCGCGACCCAGTCACCAGCACCGACTTTTGCCTGGTCGACGATGCCGTGAAAGGAGGTCATAAAACGACAGCCCATGCTGGCGGCTTCTACAAAGTCGATGGACTCATCCAGGGGCACCAGGTTGAGATCGGCACGCGCAACCTGGGCAAATTCCCCGTAACCACCGGAGCAGCCAAAGCCTGCAAGGTCAGCATTGCTACAGACATTCTGGTGGCCCGAGTGGCAGAAAGAACAGTTGCCACAACCGAAGATAAAGGGGCAAACCACTCTATCGCCAACTTTATAGTTTTTAACATTGGCGCCGACTTCTTCGACAACACCACAGAATTCATGGCCAATGACATGGGGTAATTCGGGCTGCAGGCCAATCCATTCCCAGTCGCCGTCACACACATGGCAGTCACTGCGGCAAACGCCATTGGCAGCCACTTTAATAATCGCATCTTCGGGGCCACACTTGGGGTCTGCCCAGTTTTGATGTATTTTCATTGGCGAACCAAACGCTTCGAGTACTGCTGCTTTCATAGGGTCTCTCCTCGGTTGCGCCCAGGCATGTGCCCAGGCGGTTATTACTTATTATCGAAAACAGACTATTTTTTGTCGGCGGTACTGTCAAGCACATTAGCCAATATGCAAATTAAAAAACAGGGGGGTGCCTGGTACTCCAACAATCCTGAATTGAAGGGTTCAGTGGGTCTGTCAGCAATCATGGCACTAACAATACCCAAAGCACTCGCTGCTCTCATGGGCCAGACTCTAGGCACATTTAGACAAGGCGTGCTTCGCAGCGAAGACCGCCCTGTCAGCCCTTCGCAAAAAGCACAACGCGGGCATGGGCACTGCTATGGTGTCTGGCAACGTCGTTGTAGTACTTGACAGGAACTACGGCCATTATCGGAGCTTGGATTCAAGGAGTACAACGATTACATCCCGAGGAGCTTATCCCAGTCCAAAGGCTGATCGCCAACCGCATCTAAAAATGGCACGGGGTTTCCATTGAGCAATAACTCGCCCTTGTCGAGAAGGACCAAAGACTCATATCGATCCGCTTTCTCAACTGCAAAACCCATCCCGATCGGCATCGAAATGGCTTCTGCCAGGGGTGTGCCGGCAAGCATGCTTTTATCAATGTTAACGCTGATATTACCCTGGGTAGCCGCGGCAAGATCCCCAACCGTTTTAAGTGCAAATAGTCGTTTTGCGTCGGAATAACTCAGGTCAAGCCGCAGTGCTGCATTACCTGCATCCGTGCTAATTTCTAACACGGAGGCAATTTTAGCGCCTTGTTTCACCAGCTCACCACCGGCTCGATAATAAGCACGCATTGATGACATCAGGGCATCAGGAGCGGCATCATCCTGACTAAGCAGCATAATCTGAGTCCGCGACATCTCTTGCTCAAGGTCTAACAACTTAATAATGCCGGTGCGTTCAATGCCGCTAATATCGAAACTTGTATGCAGCTTGGCATCGGGAACATCAAACCCTACTTTCGATGATTTGATGTGTATCTTATTGACATCAAATATCCCCCTGCCATTCATCAGTCCATTATCTTGTTCAGCAGAAGAGCTCATACGCACCTCGCTAAAAGTAGCACTTGATCCCTTACCATCAGAAAACAAGATACTAGGAATAGTCAGCATAATATTTCCATCAAGAAGAGAGCCTTTATATAACTCTTCAACATCCATATCGACTGTTGAAGCAGCCATAGTGACATCAAACACTGTAGCGCCATCACGAACTTTTACTACTAGCTCGCCGATGTTCATCATCCCCTTCATTTTGCTTCCCTGAACATTGCTGGCAATGTCACCGGAGAATCCAGTAAAAGAAAGCTCTAATTCCTCATCCCCCGCAGGGTTGCCTGTTAGTTCTGAAATCTGTTCGGCATTAATGGAAAAAGGCGCAATGATAAAGTCAGTATCAATCCTTTCACTTAAACCGGCGGTAACACCTGAAACAAAAGGTTCTGCGTCACCAAAAAGAGTCGTCATTATAGATTTCACTTCTTCAGAAAGTGATGACTGGTCAAGTGTTGTAAGGATATAACTAGTGCCTATCTTGATACCGTTAGGCGTCATCATTACAGGGCCATGGTAAATCTTGTGGTTAAACCCTATTTGAACAGCTTCCTCCTCTTCCTTGCTAAAAAGAGTCGGCGCAATAGTGACGATAGATTGTGCCGAACTTTGAATAAAACCTTGGTCAAATGATGTTTTTTCTAAAGTAAGAAATGGCACAGCCTCTTCTATTTGTTGATTTGATTGCGCCATAAATTCATCCAAAACGGTCTCAGAATTTTGAGATGCAAACCACGTGGCGCCTGCCCAAATAGCAGGAATTAGAGCAAGAATAGCAAGAAGTGTTTTTTTCATAAGTTGAAGTCCATGTCGTTTAAATTCCTATCACAGGAGGTGATTGTTAAATACTGAAATCGAGTAAATATATTAACCGAATAGTGCTAAAAAACGAGAGCGACAGCGCCTCATTTATAAAAATAGACAAACAAAACCGTTAATTGAGCTGTTGGCGCTTGTTCAGATCGAAGCTCACCTGCCTGTTATCGGTCGGGGGTTCAGAGCGACCAAAAACCGAAGTGCATTGTCCGCGCCCTTGTTGCCGAGAGCGCCTATAACTTGCCGACGACAGAAACCCGAATGATTATGATCACCTTTGCTGCCATTGCGTAAAATCACCAACGGATAGTGATAGATCGATGATGTGCAAGTTCGACCGGTTTGCTGGCCTGCGCTAGGTTTTCCTTTTTGTCGAGTAAGGGCTACCAATCACTGCCGGTAAGACTTACCAGCTGTTCTTTGATAAGCGCATTCAGCTCGCCTATCACACCCTATCGAAAGCCAATAAAGGGGCGGTGCTTAGCGGGAGCCGGCACCGAACGACGAATCGCGATCGCGAATACCCATTAAATACAGCACCCCGTCGAGGCCGATATTAGAAATCGCCTGTTTGGCGTTGGCTTTAACTAGCGGCTTGGCGCGAAAGGCAATGCCCAATCCGGCGATGCCCAACATTGGCAGATCATTGGCACCATCGCCCACGGCCACTGTTTGTTCGAGGCAGATACCCTCCTTGTCCGCCAGCTGCCGTAGTAACTCGGCCTTGCGCGGGCCATCGACAATCTGCCCGCTCACCTCACCACTGACCACACCGTCTTTAATATCCAGTTCATTAGCGAACATGTAATCGATGCCCAAACGCTGACGAATGCCCTCGGCAAAATAGGTAAAGCCACCGGACAGAATTGCCGTTTTATAACCCAGGGATTTCAAGGTGCTCATTAGGTATTCCGCACCCTCGGTGAGTTCAAGACGCGCTTCGACCTTTGCAAGCACGTCGGCGTTAAGCCCCTTTAACAGTGCCACACGCTCTTTAAAGCTGGTCTGGAAATCAATTTCCCCCGCCATTGCTCGCGCGGTGATACCCGATACGGCCTCGCCCACGCCCGCTTCCACAGCGAGCTCGTCAATAACTTCGGCATCAATCAGAGTTGAATCCATATCAAACACCACCAGGCGACGATGGCGGCGAAACACGCTGTCTTCCTGATAGGCAATATCGACATTCAGTTGCCCGGCCAGTTCGAGCAGAGATTTGCGGTACTCGGCGATATCACCGCCATCACCACGAATCGAAAATTCAACACAGGCCTTACTTTTGGCATCGACGCGATCGAGTTCAACCCGGCCGGAGAGACGTAAAATACTGTCAATATTCAGACCCTGCTCGGTACTGACCTGAGTAATGCGGGCAATTTGCTCGGCACTGATATAACGCGCCAACAGGGTAACGATATGCTGAGGCTTGCCCTGCTGCGCGACCCAGTCGGCATAGCTGGCTTCACTCACCGGCTCGAAGCGCACCTGCATATCGAGATCGTGTAGCTTGAACAGCACGTCTTTCAGTACCGGCGACGACTCCCGGTGAGCCGGCACCTGGGCCAGCACGCCAAGGCTAAGGTTGTTATGAATCACCGACTGGCCGATATCGAGCACATTGACCTCGTATTCGGCCAACACATTCGCCACGGCACTGGTAACACCGGGCTTGTCTTCACCGGAGACGATAATCAGTAAAATTTCTTTCACAGAACAACAACCTTTAAAATAGAATTATCACGCGTTTAATTAGCGACCCAGTCGCTGCGAATGAAAAATTAACAAATAATTCACCCAGTACTATAAATCGTTCAGTCAGCCATTATAATTGAGCTCTTGAAAAGATAGAACGCCGAATGAACACTCTCAACGAACATTTAAAAAAATTTGGCCTGCAGAAAAAACTAAGTCTATCTGCCGCCCTCTTCTCTTTGCTCTATTGCCTGCTGATACTGCCACTCCTCTACTTTCAATTGAGCTCACTGGCCCAGTCTCAGGTTCCGCTTTTCGGCCAAACCATCAGCCGCCAACTGCTCACCCAGGTGCGCCAACCTCTGATTAATGACGATGCCATTAGTTTACAGGTGATTCTTGACGATCTGGTCGTCAACACGGCGATGATCAAACAGGCGGCCGTCTTTAAACCTGACGCCAGCCTTTTCGCCGAAAGTATCGAGCCCTCCCCCGCCTCAACTTTGGCGAGCCAAGAAGTGTTTAAGCAGGCCCTCAAGCTACCCAATGGCAGTAACTGGCAGATTCAACTGGCCCTCGACCCCAGTGCTATTAGTCAGCAAGTGATGACTGTTTTCTGGTCGGTGTCTGCGGTCGGCCTCTTGCTTTGTGCCCTGCTACTGTACTGGGCCCGGCGTTTGGGGAGTGACACCGGCGCTCGCTTGCAAAGCCTGGTCGCCTGTCTACCCGGTGACGAAACTGACACAGAGTCCAATACAGAAGACGATGATATAAGCCTGCTGAAAAGGCGTGTCGAGGCCCTGTTGCTGAAACCGGTAAGCATCGTCAACGAACCCGAGTCAACGCAGCCAACACTGGAATCCTGCTACCTGGCGATTCGTTGTATCAATCTACCCCAGCTACAGGCCCACCTCAGTCACGACAATCTTCACCGGGTACTGAAACGCTTTGACGACATTATCGCCACCACGGGGGAATTGTTTTTAGGTGAACGCTTAAGCGGTGCCAATAACTGTGTCTATTTACGTTTTACAGCCACCCCTGGCGACAGCGATTTTTTATTGCGCGCCATCAGTAGCCACCTCGCCCTGGTTGAGTTGCAGCGCGAACAAGCCTCTGACGAAGGTGCCGGCTTAATTCTCAGTAGTGCGCTGGCAATTGACACGGCAGAAGCTAGCCTTGATACAAACAGTCACTGCCAGTTTATGCAGGACACCGCCACTGAAACAGCCCTGCAACAACTCGCCGCCACCAGTCTGCTCGCCGACCCCTGGCAACTACTAACAAGCGAGACACTAAAAACAAAAATACCCGCCGAAGCAGGTATCTATTTTGAAGCACTTGCCGGGGCCAGCACGAACAGCACCGGTGGTAGCGAGGCCCTGCTGTTTGCCGATTTAGGCAGCGAGCAGCAATCCTTGTTTGAACGCCAGCTCGCCTACCTACGCAACCAACTCAGCGAAAATGATCAGCCCCACTGGCAACATTCTACTTCCGCTAATCCACTGCTGAGTGCAGTCGGCTCTTAAGGCCGCTGCTTCTTAACAGGCTGTTAACGCGGCTGCATTCTGATCGCGCCATCAAGGCGAACGGTCTCGCCATTCATGTAGCCATTCTCAACCATATGGCCCGCCAGGCGACCAAACTCGTTAGGCTCACCCAGACGGCTGGGGTTGGGCACAGTGGCCGCCAATGAGTCCTGTACTTTCTGCGGCATACCGCGCAGCAGAGGTGTACCCATAATGCCCGGGGCAATGGTATTCACGCGAATACCCACCTTGGCCAAGTCTCTCGCCATTGGCAAAGTCATACCGACAATACCGCCTTTACTGGCAGAGTAGGCGCACTGACCGACCTGACCTTCATAGGCAGCCACCGACGCGGTGTGAATAATCACCCCACGCTCGCCGTCGACCAGGTCATTTTTCGCCATTTCAGCGGCACAGCAACGGGCGACGTTAAAGCTACCCGTGAGGTTAATCCCGATCAGCTTGGAGAAGTCTTCCAGGGGCATGGGGTTATTGTCACGGTCGATGATCTTCTTCGCCGGGCCAACGCCTGCGCAGTTAACCAGTACGTCAATGCGGCCGAATTTTTCAACCACGGCGGCAACGGCGGCTTCTACCGACTCTGCAGAGGCAACATCGACCGACCAAAAACCAGCATTGTCTGCACCCAGTGCTTTAACAGCCTCGGCGCCCAGCTCGGCGTTGAGGTCAAAAATAGCGATCTTGGCGCCACCGGCTGCCAGTACATCAGTTGTTGCGCGGCCCAGGCCGGAAGCACCACCGGTTACGATGGCTACTTTATTGCTTAGTTCCACAATGTCTCTCCTCTCTTGGTTGGCAGTCTTAGGGACTGCTTAAAACTGCTATTAAAGCAGCGTCATAATGTTAGTGTTTATTAATCGTATCCTTCTCTTCGCGATCTTTATCAGACGGTAATGCCCAGCTCTTCTATCATCGCATCGCGCATTTTGAATTTCATAATTTTACCCGTCACCGTCATCGGGTAGTCTTCCACAAAGCGAATATAGTGGGGCACTTTAAAGTAGGTGATTTTGTTTTTACAGAAGGCTCTCACCTCCTCTTCTGTTAATGACTGCCCCTCATGGCATTTGATCCAGGCACACACCTGTTCGCCCAGTCGCTCATCGGGCACACCGACAATCTGTACTTCCTGAATTTTTTCGTGGGTGTAGAGAAACTCCTCCACTTCGCGGGGATAAATATTTTCACCACCGCGAATAATCATATCTTTAATACGCCCGGTCACGCGCACATAGCCCTCGTCATCCATAATGCCGATATCCCCGGAGTGCAGCCAACCACCCTCGTCTATCGTCTCGCGGGTTTTTTCCTCGTCGTCCCAGTAGCCACGCATCACCGCGTAGCCTCGGGTGCAAATCTCGCCCTTGTCACCGATGGAGACCACGCGATTATTGTCATCGACAATTTTAGTTTCCAGATGGGGACAAGGCTTGCCAACCGTACCAACACGCTTTTCAAGGGCATCGTCCGGCTCGGTGGCATGGCTCACCGGGCTCAGTTCCGTTTGCCCGTAGGCGATCAAAATTTGCTGCATATTCATTTTGCCGATGACCTGCTTCATCACCGACTCAGGGCAAGGGGCTCCGGCCATAATTCCGGTGCGCAGGCTGGACAAATCAAAGGTGTCAAACTCAGGGTGGTCAAGCTCGGCGATAAACATCGTCGGCACGCCGTGCAGCGCGGTACATTTTTCTTCGGCAACGGTTTGCAAGACACTCAGCGGCTCAAAGGCTTCACCGGGGAAGACCGCCGTCGCACCGTGGCAAATACAACCCAGGTTGCCAATCACCATGCCAAAGCAATGGTACAGCGGCACCGGAATACACACCTTATCTTCGTGGGTGAGGCGCATCACGTCACCGTTCACCTTGCCATTGTTGAGCACGTTACAGTGACTCAAGGTCGCACCCTTAGGGTTGCCGGTGGTGCCACTGGTGAACTGAATATTAATAGCATCGTCCGGCATGATCAGGTCTTTCAGCTCAAGCAGGCGAGTCTGCTCTGTTGTCGTGCCCATGGCACAGACTTCATCAAAGTTGAACATACCCGGGGTCAGCGCCTCACCCATGCGAATCACGGTTTCGAGTTGGGGGAATTTCGCAGCGCGCAATTTACCCGGCTCGCAATCCGCCAGCTCCGGTGCCAGCTCGCACAACATATCGAGGTAGCGACTACTCTTAAATGACTCGGCGCTGATAATGGCGCGACACTGGACTTTATTGAGTGCGTATTCCAGCTCATATAAACGGTAGGCCGGATTGATACAAACCAGAATGGCGCCTATTTTTGCCGTGGCAAACTGGGTTAAACACCACTCGTAGCAGTTCGGTGCCCAAATGCCGACGCGGTCGCCGGGCTCTATGCCCAGTGCCAGCAGGCCGGTGGCCAGGCGTTCGATTTCGTATTGATATTCACGATAGGTCCAGCGAATATTCTGGTGGGCGACGACCAGGGCTTCACTGTCGCCAAAGCGTTCCACGGCCAGATCAAACTGATTACCGATGGTGTCGTAAATTAGCGGCTCGGTGGCCGCGCCGCACATATAACTTTTTTCCAGTTTCATTCTATCTCCGGCCGATGGCCTTAGTGTCGTTATTGTCACGCACATCATTCACCCGGAAGGCATTCAACCGGTGCTATAAGGTGGCGCAATTTACCAAGACCCAGCGGCGCTGGCAAACAGGCGCTCTTGATGACCAGGCAAGATGCTAGAGGCCCTGTCAATGAAATTGCAGTTTACGTTAACGTAAGTTATATTTCAGCCCCCCACAGGTTGGCAGCAATGACTACAGAAACGACCACTTATAGTATTTCCGAATTGGCTCAGGAGTTCGATGTCACCACGCGAACCATTCGCCACTACGAAGATATGCAGCTGCTGCTCCCCGCCCGCGAGGGACAAAAGCGGATTTACAGCCTTGCCGACCGCACCAAGCTGAAATTGATTGTGCGCGGAAAACGTATCGGCCTCTCTCTGCAGGAGAGTGGCGAGCTAATTCACATGTACGAACCCGGCCACAGCAATGTCGACCAGCTTGAGCGCACCGTGGAATATATCGGCGCGTCACGACAGAAGTTATCCCAACAACTACGCGACATCAGCACCATGCTCGACGAGCTCGACAAAGCCGAGGCCGGCTGCAAGGCTGAACTTAATAGCCTGCGCAAAACTGCCAATAAAGAATAGAACAGCCCACCCTACAAACACGCCCAAGGAAATACCGCCATGAACGCTCCCTTTAAAAGTATGAACTTTGATCTCGGTCAGGACGTCGATATGCTGCGCGACGCCGTCTATCAATTCGCCCAGGGCGAGATTGCCCCCCGCGCCGAGCAAATCGACATCGACAATAACTTCCCCGCGGACCTGTGGCAGCAATTTGGCGATATGGGCCTGTTGGGCATGACGGTTGAAGAAGAGTTCGGCGGCACCAACATGGGTTATCTGGCCCACGTGGTGGCAATGGAAGAAATCTCCCGCGCCTCGGCCGCTGTTGGCCTGTCTTACGGCGCTCACTCTAACTTGTGCGTTAACCAAATTCGCAAAAATGGCAGCCACGAGCAAAAGCTCAAATACCTGCCCAAGCTTTGCTCCGGCGAGCATGTCGGGGCGCTGGCGATGAGTGAGCCCGGTGCTGGCTCCGACGTGGTGAGCATGAAATTGCGCGCCGAAAAGAAAGGCGACCGCTATATTCTCAACGGCAATAAGTTCTGGATCACTAATGGCCCCGATGCCGATACCTATGTGATCTACGCCAAAACCGAACCCAGCAAAGGCTCAAAAGGCATTACCGCCTTTATTGTTGAGCGCGACTTCCCCGGCTTTAGCCGTGCGCAGAAGCTCGACAAGCTCGGCATGCGCGGCTCCAACACCGGCGAGCTGGTGTTTGAAGATTGCGAAGTCCCCGCCGAAAATATTCTCGGCAAGGAAAATCAGGGCGTAAAAGTACTGATGTCCGGCCTCGACTTTGAGCGCACCGTGCTCTCCGGCGGCCCCGTGGGCTTGATGCAGGCCTGCATGGACATCGTCATCCCCTACTACCACGACCGCAAACAGTTCGACACACCCATCGGTGAATTCCAGCTGATGCAGGGCAAGTTGGCCGATATGTATGTTGACCTGAATACCTCCCGCGCTTACCTTTACGCTGTCGCCAAAGCCTGTGACCGTGGCGAAGATTCGCGTAAAGATGCCGCCGCTGTTATTTTGTACACCGCAGAGAAAGCCACGCAAATGGCCCTGCAGGCGATACAGGCCCTGGGCGGCAATGGCTACATTAATGAGTACCCCACCGGGCGCTTACTGCGCGACGCCAAGCTCTACGAAATTGGTGCTGGCACCTCGGAAATCCGCCGCATGCTAGTGGGTAGAGAACTCTTTAATGAATCGAAGTAACTTATTGATTTACAATAAAAGAAACACTTAATAAAACGGCAAAGCCAACAATAATTGCCCACCCAGGGGCCACCGAAAGGGAATGACTATGAGCTATCAATCTGTACTGCAAGCCGACCATTTTAAAGGTAAAACAATTTTGGTCACCGGTTCCGGCAGTGGCTTTGGCCGCTGCATCGCCCACGAGCTGGCCTCGCTGGGCGCAACCATTCTGATGATGGGCCGCACCGAAGAAAAGCTTGTGACCGTGAAAGCGGAAATCGAGGGTGACAATCCCGGTGCTATCGTCGACTACGGCTGTGCCGATATTCGCGACGCCGAAGCCGTTGAGTCTGTTATCGACAAGTTCATCGCCAAGCACGGGCAAATTCACGGCCTGGTGAACAATGCCGGCGGTCAGTTCCCCGCTGACCTGGAAAACATCAGCCCCAACGGTTTTCTCGCCGTGGTACGCACCAACTTGCTCGGTGGCTTTATTGTCTCCAAGGCGGTGTTCCTGAAATCGATGAAGGAGCACGGTGGTGCCATCGTCAATATTACCGCCGATAACTTTGGCGGCATGCCGCGCATGGCCCACTCCGGTGCCTCCCGCGCGGGCATGGAAAACCTCACCCAAACCGCCGCCGTCGAATGGGCCTATGCCGGTGTGCGGCTCAATGCCGTGGCACCGGGCTATCTCGCCTCCTCGGGCCTCGACACCTACGAAGACCCAGAGATGGTCGAATGTATTCCCCACTTCCCCGAGTCCGTACCCCTCAACCGTGTTGGCACCGAATCGGAAGTCAGTTCAGCCGTCTGCTATTTGCTCAGCGATGGCGCCAGCTATATTAACGGCGTCACCCTGAAGGTCGATGGCGGCAGCTCGCTGTGCCTCAGTTCACCACTGGGCCGTAAAATTAAACGGGCAGAGCGCAATAACGAGGCCTACAACGGCTTCCACCGCGCCACCTTCCCCAAAGTCTTAGAAAAGTAAACGCACTCAACCTGTTTGATAATCCAGCCTTAACGGGCTAGCCAAAGAGAACTCCTTCCATGGCCGTACTGAAGACAAAAATCAACACCCGCACCACCGAATTTGCCGACAACGCCGCGCAGATGCAGAGCATCGTCGACGACCTGAATGAGAAGATCGCCCAGCTCAGCCTCGGTGGCAACCAGAAATCTCGCGACCGCCACGAAGCGCGCGGCAAGCTACTGCCCCGCGACCGGCTGAAACATCTGCTCGACCCCGGCAGCCCTTTTCTGGAATTTTCGCAATTTGCCGCCTGGGAGTGCTACGACGACTACGTGCCCGGTGCTAGCATCATTACCGGCATTGGCCGTGTCGCCGGACAGGAATGTCTGATTGTCGTTAACGACCCCACAGTTAAGGGCGGCACCTACTACCCGATGACCTGTACCAAGCAAGTGCGCGCGCAAACCATCGCCGACGAAAACAATCTGCCCTGCATTTATCTGGTGGATTCCGGCGGCGCCTTCCTGCCGATGCAGGCCGAGATCTTCCCCGACCGCCTGCACTTTGGCCGCAGCTTCTTTAACGAAGCGGTGATGTCATCGAAGGGGATTCCACAAATCGCCGTGGTGATGGGTTCGTGCACCGCCGGTGGCGCCTATATGCCCGCCATGGCCGATGAGTCGATTATCGTTAAAGAACAGGGCACCATTTTTCTCGGTGGCCCACCCCTGGTAAAAGCCGCGACCGGCGAAATTGTTAGCGCCGAAGAGCTGGGCGGGGCCGATGTGCATTGCCGCACCTCGGGCGTGACCGACCACTACGCACAGAATGATCACCACGCGCTGAAACTGGCCCGCCAGGCCATCGGCCGCTTAAACCGCGTGAAGCCCAAACAGCTCGACGTGAAAGAATCCGTTGAACCTCTCTATGACGCCAAAGAAATTTACGGCGTCGTCCCCAAGGACACGAAGAAGCCCTACGACGTGCGTGAAATTATTGCCCGCGTGGTCGACGGTTCTGAATTCGACGAGTTTAAAGCCCTCTTCGGCACTACTCTCGTGTGTGGCTTTGCCCGTATTCACGGCTACCCGGTGGGTATACTCGGCAACAACGGCATTCTGTTTGGTGAGTCGGCGCAAAAAGGCGCGCACTTTATCGAGCTCTGCGCCCAGCGCAAAATCCCCCTGGTCTTCCTGCAAAACATCACCGGCTTTATGGTCGGCAAACAATACGAAGCGGGCGGCATCGCCAAGCACGGCGCCAAACTGGTGACCGCAGTGGCCTGTGCCAAAGTGCCGAAGTTCACCATTATTATCGGTGGCTCCTTCGGTGCCGGTAACTACGGCATGTGTGGACGCTCCTACGACCCACGCTTTTTATTCATGTGGCCCAATGCGCGCATCTCGGTAATGGGTGGCGAACAGGCCGGTGGCGTACTGGCCAGCGTTAAGCGCGGTCAGATTGAAGGCAAGGGCGAAACCTGGAGCGATGAAGAAGAGGCGGCGTTCAAGCAGCCGGTGATCGACCTGTACGAGAAGCAGGGCCACCCCTATTTTGCCTCGGCACGCATCTGGGATGACGGCATTATCGACCCCGCCGACACGCGCATGGTACTGGGCCTGTGTATCTCAGCCAGCCTCAACAAAGAAGTTGAAGAAACCAAGTTCGGCGTCTTTAGAATGTAGCTTTATCCTCTACTAAAGAAACCTAAAAAACTGTTAAAACAATTAGTTAAAGAAATAACCTAATGTAGAAACAAAGTAGTCGTTAAGGGCAAATACAGCCTTAACGGCAAGGAAGATAAGACTATGTTCGACAAGATTTTAATTGCCAACCGTGGCGAAATAGCCTGCCGCGTCATACGCACCGCTCGCAAGATGGGCATTCGCACCGTTGCGGTTTACTCCGACGCCGACGCCGACGCCCTGCATGTGAGCATGGCCGACGAAGCCGTCAACATCGGCGCTGCGCCCTCGAAAGAATCCTACCTGCTGGCTGACCGCGTACTCGACGCCGCGAAGCTTACCGGCGCCCAGGCCGTTCACCCCGGCTACGGTTTCCTTTCTGAAAATGCGGCTTTTAGCGATGCCTGTAAAGCCAACGACATCGTCTTTATTGGCCCACCCGTCGGCGCCATTGAAGCCATGGGTTCAAAGTCTGCCGCTAAAACGATTATGGAAAAAGCCGGCGTACCCCTGGTGCCCGGCTACCACGGCGACGACCAAAGCCCCGCCATTTTGAAAAAGCACGCCGACGAGATGGGCTACCCCGTGCTGCTTAAGGCCACTGCCGGTGGTGGTGGTAAAGGCATGCGCGAAGTCTGGAGTAGCGAAGAATTTGACGAGGCACTGGAAGCCGCCAAGCGGGAATCCCTGTCGAGCTTTGGCGATGACCGCATGCTGGTCGAGAAATACCTCACCCAGCCCCGCCACGTCGAAATACAAGTCTTTTGCGACCAGAACGGCAACGGCATTTACCTGTTTGAGCGCGACTGCTCAGTACAGCGTCGCCACCAAAAAGTGATTGAAGAAGCACCGGCCCCCGGCATGAACCAAATGGTGCGCGCCGCCATGGGTGATGCCGCCCTGCTGGCCGCTAAAGCCATCGACTACGAAGGCGCTGGCACGGTTGAATTCTTACTCGATACCGACGACACCTTCTTCTTTATGGAAATGAACACCCGTCTGCAGGTCGAGCACCCGGTTACTGAAATGATCACCGGCCAGGATTTGGTCGAATGGCAGCTACGCGTTGCCGCCGGACAGGACCTGCCTTTAACGCAGGATCAGTTGCAAATTAACGGCCACTCCTTCGAAGCCCGTATTTACGCCGAAGACCCGGACAACGACTTCCTGCCCGTGACCGGCACCCTCTCCTTTCTGCAGCCCCCCGAAGAAAGCGCCAACGTCCGCGTCGACACCGGCGTCTTGCAGGGCGACGAGGTGAGTATTTATTACGATCCGATGATTGCCAAGCTCATCGTCTGGGACGAGAATCGCGACCGCGCCTTAAGCCGCCTGGCCAAAGCTCTGAGCGAATACCGCATTAGCGGCATGACCACCAATGTTGATTTTCTCTACAACCTGGCGACGTCCGAGCCCTTCCGCAAAGCCGACCTCGACACCGGCTTTATCGAAAAACACCGCGAGCTGATCTTCCATAAGAGTGAAGCCGAGCTGGAACGCTATGTACCGCTGGCCACCCTCTTTTTGATCCTCAAGCGCAATCAGGATACGGCCGATATCGCTTCGCAAAGCAGCGACCCCCACTCGCCCTGGCATGCCTCGAATGGCTGGCGCAGCGGCAGTGCCAATGTGCACGACTTCCCGCTGCTGATTAATGGCACTGAAGTCACCGTACTTGCCGAAGAAACGAGCCCCGGTCGTTTTAGCCTGAGCACACCCGGTGCCGACACCGAGATGAACATTCAACTCAGTGGCACACTGAACGGCAACGAACTGCACGCCGACATCGACGGCCATCGCATTCATGCCTCGGTGGTTTCTCACGACGGTATTTATAGCCTCTTTACGCAAGATGCCGCCCTGCAATTCAGCCTCGTCGAACCCGACTACGGCGACCAGGACGACGAAGCCGAAGCCGGCTTCAATGCACCAATGACCGGCACCATCGTCGCCCTGCCCGTTGCAGCAGGCGACACGGTGAAGAAAGATCAGGCCATCGTGATTATGGAAGCGATGAAAATGGAGCACACCATTCGCGCCCCAGCCGATGGCACCATCGTTGAATTTTATTGCCAACCCGGTGATTTAGTGGACGGCGGCGTAGAGCTGGTTAAGTTTGAAGCGGCTGATAGCGAGTAAAGAGCTAGTTCAGGGTGAGGGAAAGGATGCCCTTCACCCATGACTCGCTGTAAATACGTCCCTGTACGCTCGGCTTTAGCGTCCTGCGTTGCTCTACCTTCTGCATCCCTGCAGTCGTCGCTGTCGGCATCCTTGCCTCCGACGGTCATGAGTACAGGGCACCCTTTCCTTTGTGATGACCGGAGTTAAGCTCATGAGCCTGCCAAAGCGCGTTAAAATTTTTGAAGTTGGCCCCCGGGACGGCCTGCAAAATGAGCCAGCCCCGGTGGATACCGCCACCAAAGTCGAACTCATCGAACAACTCGCCGCCGCCGGTGTATCCGCCATCGAAAGCGGCAGCTTTGTCAGCCCCAAATGGGTGCCACAAATGGCCGGTAGCGAAGCCGTATTTGGCACTTTGACCCGACAAAGCGGCGTCACCTATTCAGCACTCACACCCAATATGCGCGGCCTTGAGCGAGCCATATCAGCTGGCGTTAAAGAGGTCGCCGTGTTTATCGCCGCCAGCGAAGCCTTCAGCCAAAAGAACACCAACTGCACTATTGCAGAGGGGCTTGCTCGCGCCGCTGAACTGACGAAGGTTGCCCGCGCCGAAGGCCTCGATGTGCGCGGCTATATATCCGTCGTTGCCGGCTGCCCCTATCAGGGTGCCATCGAGCCCAGCACCCTCGCCCCCCTGTCGAGAGCCCTGCTCGACATGGGCTGCTACGAGGTTTCACTCGGTGACTCCACCGGCGTCGCCACTTCGGGGCAAACCAAGGCCATTGTTGAGGCCGTCGCCAGTGCCATCCCTATCAACAAAATTGCCATGCACTGCCACAACACCTACGGCCAGGCACTGGCTAATATTTACGCCGCCTTAGAAATGGGTGTCGCGGTTATCGATAGCTCCGTGGCTGGTCTCGGTGGCTGCCCCTACGCACCCGGCGCAACCGGTAATGTGGCCACAGAAGACGTGGTGTATATGCTCAATGGCATGGGTATAGAGCACGGTATTGACCTTGATAAACTGGTGCAGGCCGGTGATTATATTATTACGCAACTGGGGCGGCAGAATGATTCGGGGGTAGCCCGGGCCATGTTAGCGAAGGCTCGTAACGAGGCCTCAAAGAACTAAACCTGTCGACTGCTAATTTTTTACTATCAGCATGCCTTTTGTGCGCACCATTTTAACGACGGAAAGACCAATTACTCCTAGTGAAAAAGCATTCTCATCCAGCCTACTACAAGCGCTGCAGTCGATCGCTCGTTAACTGCCTATGAGTGAATACGCACCAGAATATACAAAAAAAGAACGGCTTTTAATTATCGCCAAACTTTCAATCTGGGCTCTGCCACTATTTGCAGCAACAAAGTTTTGGTTTTTTCCATGGTTTGAGGAATACGCAAAAATCTCACACTGCTTGGACTATGGCTACTTCACAGGCACTCACGTCGTCTTTTATTTTACATTCGTTGCCATTCCAATAGCTGCAGCCTTCACTCTTTTTGCCATTGAGGGGCCCAGAAATATTAAAATCATTCGTTTAGGGCAAAACCCGCTTCCCAAAGAAAAAGTGCTAAAGAAAACCAAATACAAATATGGTCGCTCTGCAAAATTCAAACCCTATATTTTTTTCTTCCTGTTGCTGTTTCTACTCGGCCTTGGTGTAAGAGGTGTTTTTTTGGCAAATGACATTATTTATAATCCAGAGAACAACCTTCCCCCATGCAGTAATAGGTAACAAGAAAACACCGAACCACGAAGGCACACGCTTCGCGATGACTCGCTGGCTTACCCCATCATCACCGGCGAATCCAAGCAATAATTTGTCACTTGACCCGCGACCCCAGCTAAGCAAAGCTATCAGCCCCCAACAATTCACAATAACAGCGGGGCTTATTTCCAAACTCTAGATCCCGCTCCACTTAGCAAGGGCTTGCGACTTATCTAATAACAAGCCAAACGGAGAAATAATAATGAAAGATGTAACAGGAAAAGTAGCCTTTATCACCGGCGGCGGTAGCGGCATGGGCCTGGGTATGGCGCGGGCATTTTCGGCGGCAGGCATGAAAGTGATGATTGGCGACATTCAACTTGAGGCGGCGCAGAAGGCTGTCGACGAACTTAAAGGCAAGGGCTGTGAAGCCGCCTGTGTGCAGGTCGATGTTGGCAGTATGGAATCGGTACAGGCTGCCGCCGATAAAACCATTGAGGTCTTCGGCAAAGTGCACGTGCTCTGTAACAACGCCGGTGTCGCCGTAGGCGGCTATAGCGAGGCCTGCAGCATGCGCAACTGGAACTGGGTGGTGGATGTCAACTTGTGGGGCGTAGTCTACGGCTTGCAGGCCTTTGTGCCGCTTATCCTCGCGCAAGACGAAGGCGGTCATGTGATCAGCACGGCGTCGATGGCGGGCATGGTCGGGCTGCGCGGTGCCGGGCCCTACAACGCAACCAAGTTTGCCGTTGTCGGCATGATGGAAACCTTCGCCGCCGATCACCGTCGGCACAATATTAGCGCCTCTGTACTCTGCCCAGGTATTGTCGCCACCAACATCGGCGATTCCGCCCGTAACCGCCCCGAAGAATACGGCGGTGCAGTTAGCGCAAGTGACAAAGATCAAACCGCTGAAATGCTGGCTGGTGGCCTGGCCCCCGATATTGTCGGCGACCTGGTACTGGAAGCGGTACAGGAAGATCAGTTTTACATCTTCACCGATCCCAGCTTGAAGCATCTTATTGAAACCCGTTGTGAGCGTATTATTGCCGGCTATGACTGGGCGACGAACTGCAAAGCACTGGAGGGTGCAAAACAATCTGGCGGCTTACCGGGTTAAGGTTTGTACTAGAAAACTCAGCGCCCGGAAGTTTCGGGCGTTGTTGATGTATAAGGAAAGAATCGGCTCAACACTCAGGGATACTGATTACTGAATAACAATCCGAGGTTCATAATGAAGCTATCTCAATTCAACAATACCAGCTGCAGCGAGCGGGAGATCTACGAACAGCTGCCACTCGATAATAAAACCATACTGGAGCTAGGCTGCGGCAAAGCTGATATCACTCGCCTGATCGCCACTGGCGGGATGGGCCGAAAAATCACTGCCACTGAAGTGGATGAGATTCAGCACGCTAAAAACCTTTTAATTGACGACCTTCCCAATGTCACCTTCATTATTGCCGGTAGTGAAAAAATCCCCGTCGACGACGCCTCCTTCGACATTATTTTTATGTTTAAGTCTCTGCATCACGTGCCCACTGAATTAATGGCCGATGCCTTGAGTGAAGTCGAGCGCGTGTTAAAGCCCGGTGGTATTGCCTATATATCCGAACCCGTTTTTAACGGTGATTTCAACGAGGTGCTACGGTTATTTCACGACGAGGAGTTAGTCAGGGCTGACGCTCAGAAGGCCATCAAGCAATCCCTTGGCAATAAATCCTTAACACTGCTTGAAGAGGTGAACTTTAATTCACCCATGAGCTTTAAAAATTTTGAAGATTTTGAAAATAAAATCATTAAGGTGACCCATACCCAACACGCCCTGTCACCGCAACTGCAACAACAGGTGGAAGATCAATTTGCACTGAACATGGGCGACGATGGTGCCAATTTCCTGATGCCGATACGTGTGGCTATTCTACAGAAATAGGCCAAACATCCCATCACAGGTAGGCAATTAAAAATCATCAATCCTCAATGACTGCAGAGCTGGGTTTTTCTTTTACCAAAAACCCCAGAGCGATACCACCAAACAACACCACTAAACCCAACCAGAACGATAAGGGCAACTGTGTTTCAACATTGCGTCGTATCTCAATATCTGCACGACTAATATCCGCCTGCCTATTTTTTAGCTGGGCCAACACGCTGTAGCTTTGAGGACTATCTACAGAGAAAATACCCAGACTGTGGGTGCGTCGCTGTGGCCTTGAGAGCTCATTGGCAGGGATATCCTCGCTTTTCCTATGCGAAGAAAAGACGCCACCTTTTGTAAAAACCGGCGCACTCTGGGCCGCAGAGATTTCCACCTCATAATCATAAAAATTAACCGATGCATTGCGGGTTCGGCTCACATAACGGGTATTGAGAAGTACCCGAAGGGGACTCATTTCTGGGGATAGCTCAACCGTCTCCGTACTACTACCAGTTTTAGCCAAGGATATGGAATTGACCAGCTCACCTGACTGAAAGTACATAGAAACGCTGTAGATAGTCAGCACCAGCCCCGCCACCATTATCAATGAAATAATCCACTTCATACTTTAGTGCGCTCCCATATAACGATTTGCTGATCGGCACTAAATAGTTGGCTAAAATTGCGAGGAACGAAGCTATCCAACTGTTTTGCATCCGTTTGAGTAACTTGTATGGTATTGCTTACGGTAGCGAAAAGTCATGCTCAAAATCCTTAGTTTTGAAAAGACGGAATTAAGAACAAACAGCAGAACAAGAACAAGAACAAGAACAAACAGAGCAAGAACAGGAGAACAAACAGAACAGCCATCCTAATATCTTCGTAGAATAAAAGCGATACCTCTTACTGTAAAACTATCTTTAGCAAGATCCTCAGCCTAGACCATACTTCCCCGGCGTCAGACAACATCCCACGATGAGAACACCCAATGACCAAGGCTAGATGTCAGCAAGTCTCACTGGAGGCAACCCCCTATTACCACTGTGTTTCGCGCTGTGTACGCAGGGCTTTTCTCTGTGGCGAGAGTTTTGAGCACCGTCGTGGCTGGGTCGAAGATAAATTGCTCGCACTTGCCGATGTCTTTTGTATCGATGTCGCCGCCTATGCGGTGATGTCGAATCACTACCATCTGGTGCTGCATATTAATGCGCAGCAAGCAAAGGGATTGAGTGACCTTCAGGACAAACAGGACAAACAGGACAGCCATCCTAATATCTTCGTAGAATAAAAGCGATACCTCTTACTGTAAAACTATCTTTAGCAAGATCCTCAGCCTAGACCATACTTCCCCGGCGTCAGACAACATCCCACGATGAGAACACCCAATGACCAAGGCTAGATGTCAGCAAGTCTCACTGGAGGCAACCCCCTACTACCACTGTGTTTCACGCTGTGTCCGCAGGGCTTTTCTCTGCGGCGAGAGTTTTGAGCACCGTCGTGGCCAATAAACAGGACAGCCATCCTAATATCTTCGTAGAATAAAAGCGATACCTCTTACTGTAAAACTATCTTTAGCAAGATCCTCAGCCTAGACCATACTTCCCCGGCGTCAGACAACATCCCACGATGAGAACACCCAATGACCAAGGCTAGATGTCAGCAAGTCTCACTGGAGGCAACCCCCTACTACCACTGTGTTTCACGCTGTGTCCGCAGGGCTTTTCTCTGCGGCGAGAGTTTTGAGCACCGTCGTGGCTGGGTCGAAGATAAACTGCTCGCACTTGCCGATGTCTTTTGTATCGATGTTGCGGCCTATGCAGTGATGTCGAATCACTACCATGTGGTGCTGCATATTAATGCGCAGCAAGCAAAGGCCTTGAGTGACCTTGCAGTGATTGAGCGCTGGCACCAGCTCTTTAAGGGCAATCTACTCAGTCAACGCTATTCTCGCGGTGAGCAGCTGCTCAAAGCCGAAAAAACTGTCCTCGATAGTGTTATCAAGGAGTGGCGACAGCGCTTGCAGGATATTAGCTGGTTTATGCGCCTGATTAATGAGGGTGTCGCCCGTCAGGCTAATAAAGAAGATCAGTGCACGGGGCGCTTCTGGGAGGGCCGCTTTAAATCCCAGGCCTTATTAGATGAACAGGCCCTACTTGCCTGTATGGCCTATGTTGATCTCAATCCCTTGCGAGCCAAAATGGCGAAAAACCCGGAATGCTCACATCACACTTCCGTAAAAAAGCGCATCATCCGGGCCAAAACAGCCCGCCAACTCAATCACCCGCAACAACAAGAAAAATCCCTGTTGCGTTTTGCCGGCAACCCCCGCCAAGACATGCCCGAAGGACTCCCCTGCCGTCTTAGCGACTATCTCGAACTGGTCGACTGGACTGGGCGTATCGTTCGCAGCGACAAACGCGGTGCTATCGACCACAACATCCCGCCAATCCTCACCCGTTTGAATATCACTGCCGATAACTGGCTCACCCTCAGCACCCAATTTGAGGGGCGCTTTGGCCGTGTTATTGGCACCTTGCACCATCTAAAACAGGCTTGCGCGCTCCTAAACTACCGGCGTACGCCCGGCATAACCAGCTGTAAGTTGCTGTTTGAAGGGCCTTAGTCAGTAGCCTGCCATACACTCCCCCCATTACGCAGCAGAAACTAACAGTACTACCATCACTGCTCCGAACTCCGGCTCAAGGGATCTTCACTGCAGCCAAGTGGCTTAAACCTACAACTTCACAACAATCAACAGCCAAAAACGAAGGTAGCTCGATGAGAGTTCGCCGCACATCTCTTGTTTTTGAGCCGGAAATTACAGATGGATGTCCTTTTATTAACCTAGCCGAAAATCACAGATGGATGTCCTTTTTTGATACTTGTTATAACTTAGTCCAAGCTAAACCTATACCGATTAAAACACCGCTTACCGCTGTTGATAGTTTATAGCTATGCGCAAGTAAACTACTACGATTAAATAAATAGCCAATATACGACATGGCCGATACCACCATACCAAGAATGCCTAAGTTAACCAAAATACTAGGAGGACCACTAACAAAATACGAACCATACCTCGTGCCGTAGACTGCTTGCCCAGATGATGCATTTTCAAAGGTTAGAAATAGCAAAAGCCCAACCACAAAAGCTACAACTAAAAGGCCAGCCCCATAAATTATTAATTTACTCATCCTCTAACTCTTGTGAGTTATAACGCTCGCATTTGCGGCTGGTTTGGAGCGCAGCGGAAAAGCAGTCCGGCAACATGCGCTTGTTATGTTTTTTCAGGTAACTTTATTTCCAAGTAGACTCAAGATATAGCCGACCAGTAACTGAATTCTTACGATATGGACTTAGATTAGTAATTTTGATCCGATATTCATCGCACCCTAGAGTATGTTTATGGTAAGAGCCTAATAGAATATCGCTAGTTTTCTTACCCTCTTTAGCTTCACTGTAGGACCTCAAAGTATCACCGACACCGCTACTGCCTATATATTTACCTTCGTTCGCCACAAAATTTGTTTGGTAAACAAAATCCCCATCTGCATTTACTAGCGACACTTCAAGTTCTGCCTTTTCATCAGGCCAGTACCTTAGCTCCTTAGAATTCCAATAGATCTGAAGTTGGAATCCAGCATTGCTTGAACATAAATTCTTGAATTCATATTCTTGAATTCATATTCTTGGCTTTCTTCGCTCATGTCGAAACTATCAAATTTAACATGGTGGTATGTGGCAGGCATGAAAATCAGCCAGCTTGTATCCTTCTTATAGGCACCATCTCCTTGAAACGCGCAAGATGCTAAAAGGAATGATGAAATTAAAATACAAAATCTAGTCAATTGCGCTCTCTTAAACATAACGTTTACATAAGGGGCGCGCGGCTTTTTGCGCGTCCCAGCCAGCGTGTTTTTGCTGGCGAACTTGATGTTTTTGTTAAGTGTTTTATTAGTAGCCATATATACGTTGAAACTTTTCCAATGTGTCCTTGAATTCATAATATTCCCTGCACTCAGGAAACATATCTATCTCTTTGCAGGCGATATCGTAGTTAGTTTTAGCCAAACCAGAACAACCCTGAGAATATTCTATTTTTGCGTTTACCAAATAATACGAAATTGTTGTAAAACCTTTAATTATAAAAGGTGTCGATAAACCAACGAAGAATCTTGCACTCTTTGTATCATTGTCATCCTCCATTTTAGAATCAGCTATACCTAGAAATATTCCGACCACAAACGCCTTTATATAATCAAACAATGCGCTCTCCTAGAATGACACTTAACGCTTTGCTAAGCGGCAGACAAAGTGATGGGGTTTTTGTGCAATAATTTGCGTAGCAAATGCACAAAAAAACCAGCGCTTTGGCTGTCCAGTGGAGGCGCGGGTTTTTGCGCCGGAACGATGCTTGTGCAACTTGTTATGTGTGGTTTGAAATTATGCGGTTTCTAGCTCTCAGGCAATGCTTCAAATTCTTTTCTTTTGCTCTCAAACCATTCAGTCATTGCTTCGGGTTTTTGCATAAGCTGCTGCATTTCGTTCATTGCTTTAAGATGAGCTTCGTCATTTTTCTGAAACATTTCCATTCCGTGTTGCTTGCTCATTTCTGCTATTTCATCAAATGAATTTGCATGAAACTCTTTATCACAAGCTCCACCTAGCTCCTTACAGCTCATGGTTTTCATATTTATCTCCGTATTATATTGAGGTTATAACACATAACGATCTAAATAAGGGGCGCGCAGCTTTTTGCGCGTCCCAGCCAGCGCACTTTGCTGGCGAACTTGATTTTCTTGTTAGCTATCACTTTTCCTCTATGCCCGCTATTATCTTATGGCCTTCTTCCGTCATCTGGAACTTGCACCCAAGCTCTATCACTGCTGGGCAGACAGTTGCAGCCTTGGTAATCGGTTCAAACCAATTATTTTCAGTTATTGGTCTCTTATATGGTAGTTCAGGCGTGTAAAACTCTATAAGTATGTTTCGACAAATCAAGATCGAGTTAGATACACGCTCCACGCACTTTTGAAGCGACTGCCTCGCCGGGCACACTTGCTCTAGATGCTCAGCTAGATCACAGATTTCATGTTCATTCATGCCAGCAGAACGCCATATGGCGTCAAGCACATCACCTGTCTGAATATGCTCTTCTTCAGAACCAAAAGTGGCACAGCAACAAAACATCAGTGGCACCAAGATCATTGATCGATAACTTTTCATTAGTGGACCTTGTAGCTAACGTTCAAATAATGGGCCGGAACGCCTTGTGTGGAGGTCCAGCCGCAGGCGATCATTAATTTTTTTGTTATGTTTTACTTTAACCATTGATCTGAATTACCAGTTTGAGGCCGATAGTTTCTGAATTTTGGCTCGATATATTTTTTAAAGAGAAAGTATACCGATAATAAAGCGATTCCAGCTAGAAGTAATATGGCTGATGCCTGAGCTTGAGTATACTCACCTAAGTTTAAAGTGACTCCTGGATCATTTGGGTCTACGAAGTATATTACAGGAGCGAGGATAATTAAGAGGAAGCCCATGCCAGGGAACATGATCTTGAAGCTTAAACCCCAACCCCAAGCTGTGTACCTCTGCAATAAACTCCGCTCTCTCTTGCTCATTTATATATCTCTACTTCGACGGTTTTGAAACATAACGCCTCAAACAGGGGCGCGCGTTAGCGCGTCCCGGCCGAAGGCCCTTGCTGGTTTGATTTGTTAGAGCTTTGTTGCACGAAGTAGACTGCCTTAACGCCCCATATACCAAGTAGCACTCCTGTGCCTATTGCTACCGGAGCAAATGTCACCGGAAGCAGGTATCCTGTACGAAAGTAGGACGCAGCCAAACCGCACATACCGCTCACAACCATGATTAAGCCGCCGAGATGGAAGAAGTGCTCTGGATGAGAAAAATCAAGAGGATTCGATGTCATGCTTGGCACCTCAAAGTCTAATTTTTTCCTTAGCAGAAGTTTTAGAACAAAGAGCCCGACAGCAACTATACAGGGAAAGAATAACAACCCAGCAATAGCTACTTCCCAGCCAATCTTATCTCCAACCTCAGAATAGGAGGAATCAAATATCGCTCCAATTGAGGCGACGATAATTAACAAAATTTTTATGGGTGTCCATATCTTCATGAGTAGCTCTAACGCCGTAATAACCGAGCGGAGTATTGCGTGGTAAAGTGAGCGAAGCGAACCACGCAATGCGGAGTCCGGTTGATTATTTTGTTAACTGCTGAACTTGGATGCACTATTGACCTCCAGTACAAAAGAATTTGCAGTTATAAACCATTCGTACCACGGCACGGTTTCTTTAAAACCATCAAATGAAAACACTCCCTCTACGAAATGGGCATGCATTATTTCGTCCAATGGAAATTCTGGCTCAGGATGTTCCTTTGCCGTTTTATTATCATCCCAAAACGTAGCTCTTTCTTCGGTTACACCGAGAATTTCTAGTTTCGCCTTTTCAACAATCCAATCTTGACCATCAGAACAAGGATGCTCTTTGCTGATAAAAGCACCCTTGATATCTATGGTAATAGATCCAGATTGACGCTCGATATTTTCAATTGATGCGTCGTGAAATCCTAGTTTGTCAAAATCGGTTGTTAATTTCATAGTGCAGTTAACGCTGAGTGAATGGGCAACTTTGCTGCGAAGCAGCGCTTAAAGTTGTCCAGCCAGCTTGCTGGCGTGCATTGCACGTTTTGTTACGCGTTTTCAGGGTGATAGGTGAATTTTTCATAACGCTCCATGTAAAATTTATCAAGGCTGATATTTGATTCATAAAGCTCAGACCAAACTTCATACCCATCAATTAAAACGTCTCCATCTTGCTTGTAGCCTACTTGTTCAGAGTGCAGTTCAAAATCATTTTCTTTGGCATATTCCTCTGCCTCCAATTCTGCCTTTTTATGGGCTTCTTCAAAGGAAGTGGCTTTGAACACAACAACTCTTTCTTCGAATACATTTAGACCTTTTGACGTAACTCCAAATTGATACAAGCTTCTAATTCCGAACCATTCCATGACTTCACTCACGACGCGTAACGCCGCAATAAAAGGCGAGCGTTAGCGAGTCCAGCCCACGCTTTTTGTTGGCGATTTTTAATTGCCTTGTTATGTGCTGCTTCAAGAGTCACGGGAAGATTTACCTTTAATAGCCTCAGCTAGTTTTATGATAGTAAATATTAATAAAGTTAAGTTAGTAGCGAAGCCTAAAGAAACCGAAAAAACCACCAATACATCACGGCCATAATGACCAAGCCACTCTCCAATTTCACCCAAGTTACTCGTTACTGGCAAAGACCAAGGCATTGAACCTGCTAGAAGTGCGAAGCCGGGGATGTTCCATGCTGTATGCCACTCTATCGAAAATGCTCGAAACACATACCAAAGAGCGTAGTAACCTATGGCTATCAGTACGCCTATTGAGAACACCTTTCTTACTTGGATTTAATACTCCATTTACACATAACGCCTCAAACAGGGGCGCGCGTTAGCGCGTCCCGGCCGTAGGCCCTTGCTGC